>Ga0247727_10004886_pt1 | contig 27882 bp, 23 predicted proteins | sample WisWelCaveWW1625_FD_202498 | JGI IMG/M metagenome (GOLD analysis project Ga0247727, IMG submission 202498) | Biofilm microbial communities from Wishing Well Cave, Virginia, United States - WW16-25 | ecosystem: Environmental > Aquatic > Deep subsurface > Groundwater > Cave microbial mat | place...
GACCATCACTAAAAAGGAACTACTCAAACTCCAATTCCATCTCCTCATCGTCACCCCACTCTTCCATGCGGTCAATCTCGATGTCGCTGAACAAACCTTCCTGGTGCGCGTGGATGCGATAACGTTTTACAAGTTCGAGCAGAGCCAAAAAGGTAACAACGATCTCCAGCCGCGACGCGCCCTGTTGAATGAGGGCGCGGAATGTCGAGCGTTCCATTTCCTTCATGGTCTTCGCGATCAAGTCAATCTTCTCGCGTATCGTCACACGCGGCGGAGCGATCACATCACCCAGCGGTATTTTCTCCGCTTCTTTCGCGAAAGCAGTCTCAGCCGCGGCGACGAGTTTTTCAAGGGTTAGATTCGACAGGTCCAGTTTCGGTTCAACTTTCGGTGGGGGAGCGATGCGTAAATACGTCCGCAGGTCTGCCTGTTGCCGGGCGTTCATCCACACGCCGATCTCCTTGAAGCGTTTGTATAACTTCAATTGATCCACAAGCGACCTGCCCGCATCCTCCTCGCCATGTTCGCGGGCGGGGGGTCTCGGCAGGAGCGCTTCAGATTTGATCTGCAACAACTTCGCCGCGATCACAAGGAACGCTGAAATTTCATCCGCATTGATCTGCTCGAGGCTGTTGATGTATGCAAGATACTGGTCGGTCACCATCGCCAGCGACACGGACGTAATATCCAACTCGGCGTGCTCGATTAGGTTGAGCAACAGGTCGAGTGGGCCGTCATACACGGGCGTGTGGACGTTGTAATTCAACTGGCGTCCCAGCAGGTTATCCATAGTGGGAGATTATATACTATAATCTTTTCATGCCAAATAAACTGACTCATCTTGATGAACAGGGGCGAGCCAATATGGTGGACGTAAGCCACAAACCCGACACCGAACGGATCGCCATCGCGCGCGGCGAAATCCACATGAAGAAGGAGACTCTGGACTTAATCCGCGCGGGGCAAATCAAAAAAGGCGACGTTCTGACCATCGCGCAGATCGCGGGAATCACCGCCTCCAAACGGACCTCGGATCTGATCCCGTTATGTCATCCACTCCCTCTCTCCAAAGTGGACGTGGACCTCGCCCTCGATGACTCACTCCCTGGCGTCGTCATCACTGCCACAGCGAAAACCATCGGCAAAACGGGTGTCGAAATGGAAGCCCTGACCGCGGTTTCTGTCGCGGCATTGACCATTTATGACATGGCGAAAGCCGCTGAAAAAACCATGCGGATACAGAATATTCGGCTGATCGAAAAGCATGGCGGGCAGAGCGGTGATGTGGTGAATGAATAATGTTATGTAGGCGCAGGGTCTCCCTGCCCTGGGCGGGAAGACCCCGCCCCTACGAGGAACAATGAATTATCAATCCATCAACCTTCAAGAAAAGCTAACAAAATTCTCCGAGCATTGGTCTCCAAAGATCATTGCTCAGATGAATGACTACCATTTCAAGGTCGTCAAAGTGCAGGGTGAGTTCGTGTGGCATGACCATCCTGAAACGGACGAAGTGTTTATCGTGTTGAACGGAAAACTGGAAATCCATTTCCGTGATGGGAAGGTCATATTGAACGAAGGCGAGATGTATGTTGTTCCGAAAGGCATCGAGCATAAATCTGTGGCAGAAAAAGAATGTCACATCTTGTTGATAGAACCTGCTGGTACAGTTAACACAGGCGATGTCGTCCATGAGAAGACCGCGCCAAACGACGTATGGATCTAACGAATATGAATCATGTGAAATTGCTGTTCTTTGCCACCCTCCGCGACCGCGCAGGGACGAAATCCCTGGAGATGGATGTCCCTTTGGATTTAACCATCCAGGGATTGAAGGATAAACTTTCGGTTGATTACCCGAATCTCAAAGAGTCCATGAAGAGTGTGCTGATTACCATCAATCGCGAATACGCGTTCGATGAGGCTGTGATTCCGCATAGCGCGGAGATCGCGATGTTTCCGCCTGTTTCGGGAGGATGATTATTACTTGTCATTCTGAGGAAGCGAAGCGACTGAAGAATCTCCTGAGTTGTGACGGAGACCCTTCGCTACGCTCAGGGTGACATCTTATACGATATGGAATTCCCAACCATCTTCTCCATCACCGAAGACGAAATAGATTTGAACGACCTGCTTGCAAAGATCACGCTGACAAGCACAGGCGCGGCTGCCATCTTTACGGGAATGGTGCGCGGTGAGACCAGCCGCGGCGATGCCCACGAAACTGAATATCTTGAATACGAAGCCTACATCCCGATGGCTGAGGCGAAGATGAAACAGGTCGCAGACGAGATAAGAGAGAAGTGGCCCGTCGTTGAAGGGATTGCCATCGTCCAGCGCATCGGCAAACTCTACCCAAAGACCCCAACCGTTTTGATTGCATGTACCGCCGCGCATCGCGATACGGGAGTCTTTGAAGCCGCGCGCTATGGCATTGATCGCTTGAAGGAAATCGTGCCGATCTGGAAGAAGGAAGTGAGTCCCGGCGGCGAGTTTTGGGTGGAGGGTGGGTACACTCCAAAGCCAGGAGAGTAGGAAAATGTATCGGTGAAAACCATGCGTCAAAACGGTGACAGGCTTCGGCTGGCGCGAAGCGTGACGCGGGTATTCGTCCATCTGAACGTGACGCGTGAGTATAGTTGGGGTTTTAGTAATGCGAATGTCTTAATTGAGATTGTGAGGAATAAATGGAACGAGTTGTGATTACAGGAATGGGAACGATCAATCCGCTTGGCTTGACGGTTGAGGAAAGTTGGAAGAATGTGATCAATGGCGTTTCGGCTGTTGGACCGATCACGTTATTTGACCCAGCCCCGCTGAATGTGCATTTTGCGGCGGAGGTGAAAAATTTTGAACCTGCTAAATATATGGACCCCAAGGAAGCGCGGCGGCGCGATCGCTTCGAGCAATTTGGCGCGGCTGCAGCAACCGATGCGCTTGCGAATTCAGGCTTGGAGATCACGGAAGCAAACGCAGGGCGGATCGGTGTGCTTGTGTCGTCTGCGATTGGTGGAATAAAATCCTTGCAGGATGCAGTGATCACGAATTATACGGAAGGACCGCGGCGCGTCAGCCCGTTCCTGATCCCGATGCTGATGCCGAACGGCGCGGCTGGCATGATCGCGATTGATCATCAAATCAAGGGACCGTGTTTTTCCGTCGCTTCTGCCTGCGCTTCGGGGTCGGATGGAATTGGGACGGCGTTTTTGATGTTGAAGGCGGGAATGATCGATGCGGCGCTGGCGGGCGCGGCGGAGATGACGATTTGCTCGACAGGCGTCGCCGCGTTTGACCGCGTGGGCGCAATGTCGCGTCGCAATGACGATTACTCGATGGCTCCCCAGCCTTTTGATAAGAACCGCGATGGTTTGGTGATGGGGGAGGGCGCGGCGGTGCTGGTGTTAGAGCGCGAGTCTCATGCGAAGGCGCGCGGCGCAAATATTCTGGCTGAACTCGCGGGCTATGGCGCGACCGCAGACGCGTTCCATGTGACCGCTCCACATGAAAAGGGTGAAGGCGGCGCGGCTGCCATGCGGATGGCATTGGCTTCGGCGCAAGCAAACGTGGATGAACTCGGCTATATCAACGCGCACGGCACAGGGACTCCCTTGAATGATCAGTCTGAGACGCGCGCGGTCAAAGCCGCGTTTGGTGAACAGGCTTATCAAATTCCCGTCTCATCTACGAAGTCTATGACGGGTCATATGATGGGTGCGACGGGCGCACTCGAGGCGATTTTTTGCGTCAAGGTGGTGCGTGATGGAATCCTTCCGCCGACCATTCATTATGAGACTCCCGACCCCGAATGTGACCTGGATTACATCCCAAACAAGGCGCGTGAGAAGAAGATTACGCTGGCGATCAGTAATGCGTTTGGCTTCGGCGGTCATAACGCTGTGCTGGCGATAAGGAAGTATTCATGATATCCCTTTGCGAAGGTTCAAAACCTTCGCAAAGTTTTTGATTACCGCTTGTATTACCCGAAAATGCGTGCTATAATCCGCCGTCGCTCAAAAAACGAATACATCAATCTAAATGTAAGGATGAAAGACAATGGCAGATATTATCAAGGCTCTCGAAGCCAATAAAAATGAAAACATACCTCAACTTGCCCCCGGTGATACAGTCAGCGTGCACGTGAAGATCAAGGAAGGCGAGCGCGAGCGTATTCAGGAATTCAAAGGCATCGTCATCCGATTGCGCAAGGGTGGCAATGACCAATCCATCACCGTCCGCCGCATGGCTTCCAACGGCATCGGCGTGGAGCGCACTTTCCTGCTCCGCTCCCCGCGTCTGGACAAGGTTGTGGTCGAACGTCACAGCCAGATTCGCAGGGCGCAACTCTATTTTATGCGAGGCCGCACAGGCAAATCCGCCCGCCTCAAACAGAAGTTCGACTAGAAATTTCAAAATAGACCCTAAGGGTTTCCAAGACCCTTAGGGTCTATTTTTGTTTTACAATATCCCCATGAAACCCCTCATCGGAATTACGACACATATTTTGGCAAATGAATACGGCCAGACGAGGATCGTCCTGCAACAGGCGTACGCCAATGCCATTCTGCAGGCAGGAGGCGTTCCTGTGCTGATCCCGTCCCTTATCGCAGAAGACGGATGGGATGCTCTCTATTCCCGTTTGGATGGCATTCTCTTCTCTGGCGGCGGGGACATCGCCCTCAAGCATTTCGCAGGCGACCCGCATCCCCGCATCGCAGACGTGGAACCTGAGCGTGATTCTGTTGAATTGAAATTGATCCACGCTGCGGCATCGGACGGCAAACCCTTCCTCGGCATCTGCCGTGGTTGCCAGGTGATGAACGTCGCCTTGGGTGGGACTCTCTACACTCACATCCCGGATCAACTTCCCAACGCGCTTGACCATTCCTACCCTGGCAACTTGCGGACCGTGCTCGTGCATGAAGTGAAAATTGAAGAAGGCACGCGCATCGCGGATGTGTTGGGCGAGCCAATCGTCAAAGTCAACAGCCATCATCATCAGGGACTCAAAGACATCGCGCCTTCACTCCGCGTCGCAGGGCACGCTCCTGACGGACTCGTCGAAGCCATAGAATTGCCCGACCACCCCTTTGCGCTCGCCGTACAATGGCACCCCGAATGGCTGACAGATCAGGAGTCCACGAGAAATTTGTTTAGAAAGTTTGTGGAAGCGGCGGGGAAGTGATTATTGCCTTTACATTCTTAGGAGGTTTAATATGAAAAGAACCTTAAGATTGTTCTTTGTTTGTGCTTTGTTCGTGTTAGGTTGTGCTCCCGCAGAGCCTGCTATTTCCAATACACCAACTTTGATTCCAACCCGAATAAGTGACATTAGCACTGAGGTGGATGATGTCGGCGGGATATCCTCAATCCCTTCGCAAACACCAATACCTTCAGAAACTCCAACCGTACTTCCAACTTTTACGATAACACCAACAAGCACTCTACAGCCACCGCTAACAGCACACGAGTGGTCCCCAGAAATTGTGTTAATTTCAATACGTTCAAACTTTGGAGATGGCGGCACTGCAATTGGTGACGCAGGATCGCCACCGTTGATTTTGTATGCTGATGGCTCTATGTTTATATCCGGTACCAAAAATGTAAATGGTAGGGATTATGATCAGGTCTTGACAAAGAAACTGAGTAGAAAAGAGATATGTCAGAACTTAAATACCCTAGATCAAATTGGTTATTTAGATTACGACCGTTCAAGTTATTCATTTATTGGTGGCAGACCTCTTGCGATTGGATACCCGGATACATTTATTGCTATTAATGCGTGGAAATCTTTATTTGATGGATTTAGCGGGTTGGATTATTTTTTGCAAAAAGATGTTATAGATGAGTTTTATGGGCAAAACGGATATCCTGTAATCTTGCCAGCTTTGCGAGACGCTTATAACTTTTTAACTAATTATTCGGCTGATGGTTTTGAAGTGTACAAGCCAAACCGTCTTGCCATATGGATAGTTCCAGCGGAATATATATTTCCTGAAAGTTTTGAGTCGATCGCTCAAATATGGCAGTTGAATAAGCCGTCTTTGGGTGATCTTCTAAAAAGAGTAGATTTGAACCCCCAAAGTTTTAATAACACAATCATTATGAAGGGCAATGAGGCACTTGTAGTATATAACTATTTAGGAGAAGTAGAGAATACTCAGGTATTTGCCCTGGATATGCCAGATGGGAATAAAAAATATTACGCCTTGTTTGCTCGTCCCTTATTACCATACGAAGTGCTAAGTGACTACGGTGACTTGAGTAAAATACCTGCGCCCGATTCGCCTAAACCAAGTTTCAAATTGACTTGCTATCCTTCCGATGGAATTTTGTCAATTCCTGAGTCGTTAAATCCATGATAGACATAGTTGGCCCCATCGGCATCTTCGACTCCGGTGTCGGCGGACTCTCCGTCCTGCGCGCGATACGCGAGCAGATGCCCGAAGAGTCGGTCATCTATTTTGGCGATCAGGGACACGTGCCGTATGGCTCGCGCTCGATGGAGCAAATCCAGAATTTCTCTGAGGGGATCACAAACTTTCTACTTGAGCAAAACGCAAAAATAATTGTCGTTGCCTGTAACACCGCTTCCGCTGCGGCTTTGAAATATTTGCGCGAGAAATTTCCCGATGTCCAATTCGTTGGCATGGAGCCAGCCGTCAAGCCTGCGGCGGAGCATACGCAAACAGGCAGGGTCGGCGTACTGGCGACGCCCGCGACGTTTCAAGGCGCGCTATATGCATCCGTTGTGGAACGCTTTGCAAGTGGAGTTGAGTTATTACAAAACACTTGTCCCGGTCTCGTTCAGCAAATCGAGCAGGGAAATTTGGATGGCGAAGAGACACGCAAGATTTTGGAAGACGCGCTCCTGCCCATGCTCGAGAAAGATATTGATACGGTTGTGTTGGGATGCACGCACTATCCGTTTGTGATCCCGCTCATTCAGCGGATCGTGGGGGAAAAGGTCCGGGTGATAGACCCCGCTCCCGCAGTGGCGAAACAGGTTGGACGTCTGCTTGAAGCGGGCGGGATGAGGAGTCAATCGTCCACGCGCGGGGATGTTAAATTATTTACGTCCGGTGATCCGGCGCTGCTCAAATCCATGCTGCCAGTGTTATTGGGGGAGAACAGTGAAGTCGAAAGAGTCAATTGGTTGGATGATTCGCAAATACACAGCCACAGAGATCATTGAGAAAATCAAAAAGAAAGACTCAGAGAACTCTGTGCTCTCTGTGGCTCAGAGAATCACAACGCTGAAGCAAGCATGAAGCCGAAGATCGCCACGACCACGCCCAGATGCAAAAACAAATTACTTTGAGTGATGACATTAAGCCCAATCAAAAATGGCAAAGCGTAATTGACGATGATCAACAGAATGCCCAGCAGAGGTAATAATCCTTTGCGATGCGCGAAAAAATCAGATGCCCTGTCAACAAGCCTTGAAAGCCATTTCATAACTCTTCCTCTTCTTCAGGTTCATGATGATTGTTGGCGACCTGCCAGCCATTGAACTGCGCGAGCAAACGCCCGGGGATGCGCCCCTGCATGACCACGCCGCCGCGTCCGTGTTCGATGCGCTCGATCTGCCCTGCCTCGTGGAATAACGAGATCAACGCGCCCTGCTGATAAGGAAGCCGTACATGGATCGGCGCATACGTTTCGTATAACTCTTCCTGGATGACTCTCAACAGATCAGGTATCCCGCTTCCTTTCAAGCCCGAAATTGTCACCGCCTTCGAATAGCGACTCACTGCATCCTTCGCGGACTCGGGGTCGCGCAACCGGTCAACTTTATTCAACGCGGTGACAGCAGGGATGTGATGCGCGCCCAGTTCATCGAGCGTCTCCTGCACGGCATTGAATTGGTTCAACGCGTTGGGATGTGAAATATCCACAAGATGCAAAAGCAGGTCCGCTTCGACGATTTCTTCCAGTGTCGCATGGAATGCTTCGATTAAAGCCGTGGGCAATTTCTGAATGAACCCGACCGTATCGGTGATCAAAGCCTGATAGCCGCCGGGTAATTCGACGCGGCGCGTGGTGGGGTCGAGTGTGGCGAAGAGTTGATCGGCAACATAAACTTCTGATTTTGCCAGTCGATTCAGCAGGGTGGATTTGCCTGCATTTGTATAACCTACAATGGCAACGGTTGGAATGCGCGAACGCTTGCGTTGCGCGCGATACCTCATGCGATGCGCGCGCACCTTTTCCAATTCCTTTTTGAGATGTGCGATGCGCTTGCGGATGGCGCGTTTATCCACTTCTAACTGTGTTTCACCGGGACCGCGCAAGCCCACGCCGCCCGTTGACCCTGCGCGCCCGCCTCCGCCGCCTGCCTGCCGTTCAAGGTGAGTCCATTGACCGGTGAGGCGCGGCAGGTAATAATCATATTGCGCGAGTTCCACTTGCAACATGCCTTCGCTGGTATGCGCGTGCTGTGCGAAGATATCGAGGATCAGCGCAGTCCGATCCAGCACACGAACGTTTTTCCCCATGATCTCCTGTAGTTCGCGCTGGTGGCGCGGGGAGAGTTCATCATCGAAGATGATGACTTGCGTTAGAGTCTCTTCGACGAGCAGTCTCAGTTCCTCCACTTTGCCGGGACCGATGTAGGTCTTGACGTGCGGGCGATCCAGTTTTTGTGTCAGTTCGCCCGCGACTTCAAGCCCGGATGTATCTGCCAATAAAGCCAGTTCAGCAAGCGAATCCTCGAGCGGCAGAAAAGATTTCTGCTGAAATAGTTCCACGCCTACGAGGAATGCGCGTTCACGAGGGGGATTGGTGGGTTGAGGGGTTCTTTTTGCCATGTTGTCTATGAATTATCGGTGGTCGAGTAGGGCGAGTGCTTGCTTCGCCCGTACCGAGACCACTTTTGTCATTGGTGGTTTCGATACGCCCAGCGACAAACAGGCTGGGCTACTCAACCACCGCTTTCCTACTGCCGCTTCTTTTCGAGTGTATCAAACAATTTCTTCATTTCCAAGTCAGGGGTGTCTGTGCGGGCAGGGACAAGGATGTGGAATGTGGAACCCGGGCATTTGATTTCGTCATATCCTGGGGACTCAACCCAGATGGAGCCGCCATGCGCTTCGAGGATGCCGCGCGCGATCGGCAGCCCCAAGCCAGGACCGCCGCCTTTGAACTTGGTCTTGCCACTCGAGTGCAGTTCCACGCGGCCAAGCTGCCCGAATTTTTCAAAGATGGCCGCCTGGTTTTCAGCGGAGATGCCAATGCCGGTATCCGCGACGATCACTTCGATGAAGCCGGGCAGGGACCTTCCATCAATCGTAATTTTTCCGCCATCCGGCGTGTACTTGATCGCATTGCTGATCACATTTTGGATCGCCTGCATGAGGCGCGCCGTGTCCGCATAGATCCATTGGTTGCTTCCTTCAAATTCCAGAGATTCCAGCATTAATTTCCGAGTGGCGAGGGTACCAGCCACTTCCAATCGTATCGCGCTGATGGTATGCCCGATCTGGATCGGTTGAAAGTTGAGCGTGAGCAATTGGTTGTCGATCAATGAAACATCGATCATATCGTCCACGATGGTGCGCAGGCGGTTTATGCCCGTGTTCATGCCTGCCAGCAGGCTCTCCAGGTTTCCAACATTTCTGTCACGCATCAAGTCATCCATCATGGATGCGTAGCCTTCGATCAGAGTGATGGGTGTCTTGAGTTCGTGCGCCGCAACAGAGATGAAGGTGGATTTGCTCTTGTCCACGCGCTCCATGCGCTGCTGCACTTTTTCCATCTCGTTGGAGATATGCGCTACACGTGTTTCCATTTCGTAGCGAGCCACCACTTCCAAGCCGTACGAGTAGATCGGGATGACCGCCGCCAGCAGGTCGAGCGTCTGTTGGTTGGTCAGCGAATCACGCGAGACTTGAATCGTCAACGCGATCATGCGGTTGATCAGGAACGAGACGTGGTACTGCCCTTCCTCAAGATCGGTCTCTGTGGATGACTTCGCCCAATCGAGCAAAATGGGATCCATCCAGGCGGGGTCTCCCGTCGTCACCGATTGCTGGAGCAGGTCGAAGAAGCGACCCAGCTGTTCTTCAAACCCGGCGCGCACTTCCATGCCGCGCGCCAATTCCTGACCGACGCGCGTAATCCACGCGGGGCGGATCTTTGTGAGCGCTTTCTGGCTTGGAGAGGTCGTGATTTTTTTGGGCATCTAAAGGTTTGTGTAGTTCATACTCAGTGCGTCGCACCTTACTTAATAGAACAACTTAATCGAATAGATTTTGCCTGGTTAATGGATTGAATCTACCCGTCTGGTGCGACGCGCCCTCGCCGTTTGTGTATTTTATCAGGGTTGTGCGCTTTGTTGTGCCACCCAGGTCCATAAAGTTTTCCCTACAATTTCTAAACTCTCCGCCGAAACTTTGTCGGGCGTATCCTGTGTGGTGTGCCAGTATGGATAGTCGAAATCAATAATGTCCATCGCAGGCAACCCCGCCTGCAAAAAGGGTGTGTGGTCATCGATCATCGAATACTTGTATTCCGGGATGAACTTGCTTTCATAGCCCAGGCTTTTCGCAACAGCCCAAATTTCATCGGTCAATTCGGGGTTTGAGTTGCGTTCCTTGAAAATGTTCAAATCTGCGTCGCCAATCATATCTACGACGATGACTGCACGCGGCTGAAAAGAATTATTTTCAACAAATTCACGCGAGCCAAGGATCCAGTCCCAGCCTTCGATATTGCCGTTATCCTCCGCGTCGAAAAAAACCAGCCAAACCGGAATTGTATCCTCAGGCAATGAACGCGCGATCTCGAGCAATACCGCGACGCCCGATGCGCCATCATTTGCGCCCGGGACAGGCTTTGCACGATTCGCGAGATCAGGATCGTTATCAGCGAATATGCGAGAGTCATAATGCGCGCCTATGATGATTTGCGGACTCTCGTCATTTCTCCTGGCGATGATGTTATAAACTGTATGTCCCAACGCTTCGGATGCCTGGACTTCGACCTGCCAGCCCGCCTTGAGGAGCGCCTCTACCATCCAAGCCCGGACCTGGTCATGTCCCTCCGATCCGGGCGTTCGTGGTCCCAACGCGACTTGTGCCTTCACGTCCGCATAGGCGCGTTGACCGTCGAACATAACGGGATCAAGCTTGTCCTGAGTTTGATCGAAGGGCGTCGGCTGCGCGAGCCCGCGTGGGTCGTCGTCGAGACGGAGCGAGAAAACGTACCAGCCAATCGCGCCGACGAGCAGGAGTCCGATGATTGATAAATAAGGTGTAATGGATTTATTGGTCATATACCATCCGCTCAAATCGCGTCCTCGACGCCATATCCGCCGGGGACGGCGGCTGGAGCATTATGCTGCTTCGCGGCTTGCTCTGTTCAGCGCGAGGGATAGATCAGCAAGCGCGCGTTCAGCATAGGCAGCGCCGCGTTCACGTTTCCCGATTTTGGATGTAAGTTCAAGAGACGGAAGGATTCCGAAATTTGCTTTCATCGGTTGAAAGTCTTTGAGGTCGGCGTGGGTGACGTAATGACAGAGGGCGCCGAGCATGGTGGTTGGCGGAAGCGCGATGGTTTCCTCGTGATGATGCAAGCGCGCCGCGTTGATGCCCGCAAGCAAGCCCGTTGCGATATTGCCCATGTAGCCCTCGACTCCAGTAATTTGACCCGCGAAGAAAAGATCGTCGCGTTGTATGTGTTGAAGCGTGGGGCGCAGAAGTTTCGGCGACGCGATAAACGTGTTTCGGTGCATCTGCCCGTAACGCAGGAACTCCGCATTCTCAAGGCCGGGGATGAGCCTCAGCACGCGCTTTTGCTCGGGAAATTTGAGGTTGGTTTGGAAGCCAACGAGGTTATAAAGACTGCCCGCGAGATTATCCTGGCGCAATTGCACGACTGCGTAGGGACGTTTGCCAGTGCGCGGGTCTCTAAGCCCGACGGGACGCATCGGACCAAATGCCAGAGAATCAACTCCGCGTTCCGCGATAATCTCGACAGGCAGGCAGCCCTCAAAGAAATGACCTGCCTTTACGCCGCTCTTGATTGCATCCTCGAATGCGCGCAATTCAATGCGTTGCGCTTGCAACAGGGCTTCGACGAATGCATAATATTCTTCCTTTGTAAAAGGGCAGTTGATGTAATCGCCTTCCTCCTGTCCGCCTTTGTCGTAGCGTGAAGCGCGGAAGGCAGTGTCCATGTTAATTGAGTCGGCGTGAACGATCGGCGAGATGGCGTCAAAGAAAAAGAGGTGTTCTTCGTCGCTCAACGCCGCGATGGAGGCTGACAAGGCGGGGGAGGTGAGTGGTCCGCTGGCGATGATGGCAGGCGAATCGGGAATCTCCCGGACCTCTTCGCGGACAATTTCGATGTTGGGATGATTTTCGATGCGTTCGGTGACCAGCCGGGCGAATAGTTCGCGGTCAACAGCAAGCGCGCCGCCTGCTGGCAGGGACGCGGCTTCAGCGCATTCCAAAAGCATGGAGCCGAGAATCCGGGTTTCGTTTTTGAGCAAGCCTGAGGCGCGGTCGGGGAGGTTCGAGCCGAGTGAATTTGAACAAACGAGTTCAGCCAAGTCGTGAGTCTGATGCGCCCCGGTTTGTAGGGTCGGGCGCATTTCGAAGAGTCGTACTTTGAGTCCGCGTTGAGCGGTTTGGTAGGCGGCTTCGCTTCCGGCGAGTCCGCCGCCGATTACGATCAGGTCAGTCATATTTTGATTTTACCATTGTAGAGCAGGATGCCATCTTGCTCTACAAAATATACTCTGCTGTATAATTAACCCACGATGCCAGTTCAAACGACAATCGAGACTCAACTAAAAGAATCCAGCCAGTTGACGGATGCGGCCTGGGCTGTATTGGTCGAGCGTGAGGCGGGCAAATGGCGCGTGCTTTCACATTATCATCTTGCGAAGAAGACACAGCCCGTGCTGGCGAAATTCCTGGGCAAAGCCGAGGTGGACACATGGTTGTGCGGGGCGTTAAGTGGCGGGCAGAGCCGGTCGGTTTCTTTGCCTGACCACAGCGCACTGGATGCAGCGCGATTATTCGCGTTTCCCCTGGCTGGAGTTTCCCGCGTTGTCCTGGCAGGTGCGGATCAATTGACGAATGAGTCGCAGCGGCTCTGGCGTTTGGTCGTTTCGGGAATTCAGACAGAAGCGACCCCAGCCGATATCTCGGCTTCATCCTCGGTTGCGGCTTCGTTATTGGTTCCTGACTTGAATTCGGAAAGCCCTTACGACTTGCCGCGCGCGCTGGACCGCGCGTTAACGTCATTTGTGCGCCTCGTTTCCGTACAGGGGGCCTGGCTTGCGGTCCGCCGCGGGGATTCTCTGGAAGTGCACGCCCAGTGGAACGCGCCATCGTGCGCAGATCTTGTGCTTCCGATTGATGCCCATACTTTATTCCGCCGCATGAACCGCAACCTGACGCCGATGGTTGTGCACCGCGGAGATTCGCTTTGGTCCGAAATCCCTCACAAAGGATTGAAATCGAACACCCGCTTATGGACTTGCGTGCCTCTGGTCATTGGTCAGCGATTGATCGGCACAGTGGTCTTATGGCGCACGAGCGAATTCAAAGGCGACGAATGGAACCGCCTGATCGACCTTGCCACGCAGGTTGCCCCTGCGATTGAAACGATCATTACATTCGACGAAATGTCGGGGCATCTACTCCGGCTCGCGATGTTGAATGATTTTGCCATTACGGTTTCCTCCGGGCGTAATCTCGACCAGATCGCGCGCCGCATGTTTGCATTGCTGGCTCGCGCGTTTGGTACGGAATTAATCGTCCTGTATTTGCTTTCATCTGATAATCGCTTATTGAACGAATATCGCACAAGTGAGGGAAACATCACATCCACCGTTCGAAGCGCAGAGGAACACAGGATCACCCCCTTGCTGTTAAGTGGTCAGAAAGTGCGCCTCGGAGAGGTTCACGTAGATGTAAATTTGCCCTTATATGACAAGGCGTTATCAGGTTTATATGTTCCCTTACGTTTTAGAGGACAGCCAATTGGTATCTTATGTGTGGAAAGCCTGAGAAGCGAAGCGTTCAATCTGTATGATGAGAGTTTGATCGTAGTGATTGCGAGTCATCTTGCCAGCCTTGCCGATTACACGCGCCTGCGTGAGGAAGCGGAGGGACGCGCTCGCAATCTGGGGCTCATCCACGAAGTGGTTCAGCAAGTGATTGGGCTTACAGATCCACGCGAAGTGGCGGAGATCACTTCGGACCTGCTTGCGCGTTACTTTGCCTATGAACTTGCCGCAGTATTTATCGCCGACGGTGACGGCAACCTGACCATTGGTGGCTTTGGCGGGACAAGTCAGAACGTGGTCAAGCGTGCCATGAAATCGTTCGAATACCCTGTCATTGGCGGGATCACGGGTCTCGTTTTTGGAACCGGGGAGAGTATCATGGTCAATGACGTGTTGCAGGATAAACGTTACCGCTCCATCAAGGGCTGGCAGGCAGGTTCTGAAATGTGTGTTGCCATTCGCGAAGGTGAAAGAATCCTGGGCATCATTGACGTCGAAAGCAGTTCGCGCAATGCGTTCACACATAACGACTTCATCGCGCTTGAATCGCTGGCAGGCATTCTTGCCAGCGTCATCACCAGCGCGGATCAATACCAGAGATTGCAGGTGACGATCAGCCAACTACGTTCCACGCAAATGGAACTGCGCGCGCGCATGGAAGCGCAACGTTCGGCGGAGAATCGCCTGATCCAGGCCGCGAAACTTGCGGCTGTGGGTGAGATGGCTGCCGGCATTGCTCATGAATTGAATAACCCGTTGACTTCTGTGACGGGCTTTGCTGAACTTGCCCTTGAAGACATACCTGAGGGCAGTGAAACCCGCAAGGACCTTGAGACTGTTATGCGCGAAGCGCTGCGCGCCCGAGATGTGGTGCGCCGCCTGCTTGATTTTGCCCGTCAGAGTGAAAGCGCGCGCTCACGAGCCTCCATAAATGAGGTCATCGAAGATGTCGTTGCTTTGAGTCGTCATTTGATTCATACCAGCGGTATCGAGTTAAAACTTGACCTTGAAAAGAATCTTCCCTGGGCTTCTGTGGATGTAAATCAAATGAAACAAGTTCTGCTAAATCTTGTTCACAACGCATTGCAGGCAATGCCTGATGGCGGCGAGATGGAAATTTCAACAAAATCTGCCGCCCGTAATAATCGCGATTGGGTCAATGTATCTGTGCAGGATACAGGCGTAGGAATTCCCCAACATGATCAAGCCCGCATCTTTGAACCGTTCTATACTACAAAAGGAAACCAGGGCGGCACAGGTTTAGGTCTTTCGGTCACGTATGGAATCGTTACTGACCACGGTGGTCAAATTGACGTTGTGAGCCAGCCAGGGGCTGGCTCAAAGTTCACGGTATGGTTGCCGTTGTGAATATATTCCCTCACCCTAGCCCTCTCCCGAAGGGAGAGGGCTAGGGTGAGGGCGAGTTTATAGTATGGAATCCATTTCAGTCCTCGTTGTTGATGATGAACCTGACATTGCATTATTATGCAATCGCATCTTGAGCCGCGCGGATTATCAGGTCACTTCGCTGACAGACCCGCGCGAGGCCATTGAATACCTTCAGCAAAATCATATTGACTTGCTCCTGGTTGATATCAGCATGCCTGAGGTAGACGGCTTCGAAGTGATCGCCCGCGCGCAAATGGTACAGCCTGATATTGCCGTCCTGGTGATGACCGGCTTCGGCACAGTTGAAACCGCGATCCGCGCCCTGCGCCAGGGTGTGGATGGTCTATTGCTCAAACCGTTCCACATGAGCGATGAGCTTCTTCAGGCGGCGCGACAGGCGCTGATGGATAACCAACGCAAACGCGATACAGCGCGCGTGCAGGCTTTGCGACCTCTGTTCAATGTGACCGAGACTCTCTTTGCTGAAACAGACAGGGATAAATTGCTCGACATGATCGTCGCTGCAATTTCCAACCACCTTAATTGTTCGAATGTGGCATATTACCAGGTTGATGATGGGAATGTGTCCGTTGTGGCGCAACGCGGAAAGGCTCTCCAGGTGGACGAATCCGGTTTCGCCGCGCAACTCGTAAGCCGCGTCGATTCAGATGGGAACCCGATCGTGATCAACGCGACAGGCCCCGGGGAGGAGGACGCGCAGTCGCTTCTTTCTACGCTTGGGCTTGGTTCAGCGATCCTTATCCCTGTCGCGCGTTCCAATCTGCACAGCGTCCTGTTCGCGGCACGCGACGCGGGCAGCGCAGAGCGTCCCTTCCGCGGCGCGGATTTGGAAATGTTCTTTGTCCTCGCGCGCCAGGCAGTTGTCGCGTTGGAGAACGCGCGCCTCTATGCAGACTTGCGTAATTACGTCCGGCGCGTGGAGGATTCGCAGGAGGCTTTATTGCGCGCGGAAAAGATGGCTGCGGCGGGGCGGCTCACGGCGTCCATCGCGCATGAGGTGAATAACCCGTTGCAGTCTGTGCAAAACTGTCTGCACCTTGCGGGGCGCGAGGATGTGCCTCCTGAAAAGCGTAAAGAATATTTCGACCTTGCAAAGAACGAACTCGACCGTTTGATGAAGACCACGCAGCGCATGCTTGATTTCTACCGGCCTGGCGCCGCGAAAGTTGAACAGGTGGATATTCTTGAATTGCTGGAGCATGTGCTAAGCCTGACTTCGCAACAACTGGGTCAGCGGCATATTGAAATAAAAACGGACCTACCTGAATCCCTGCCCTCAATTTATGCAGTGAGCAGCCAGGTACAGCAGATATTCTTCAACTTAATCTTGAACTCACTGGATGCCATGCCCGGTGGCGGAGATCTGAAAATCAGCGCGTACGCGCTCGACCATGGCATTGAAATGATCTTTCAGGATAGTGGCCCGGGAATCCCCGAGGATCAGCGGAACAACATCTTTGAACCATTCTTCAGCACAAAGGATGGCGGCACCGGTCTGGGGCTGACTGTGAGTTACAATATTGTCACTGCGCATGGTGGCACGCTTGATATGTTGGATCGCGATGAGCCCGGCGCCTGTTTTCGATTATTCATGCCGATTGGAGATAAACAATGAAGTTTCGCCGTGTTTTAACACTAAGGACACAACGGTCACAAAGGTTGGATAGCTGATGAGCGGAATGTCTTTCCTTAGATTTTCCTTCGTGTACTTGGTGTCCTTCGTGGTTAGATAAATTACCGCATGGGAGATAATCAATGAAGTCAAACATCCTTGTCGTGGACGATGAGCCGGTTGCGCGTCAGTCCCTATCTGATATTTTACGGCTTGAGGGATATATCGTAAACTCGGTGCCTAATGGACAGGCGGCAGTGGAATATGTCCGCACGCACCCCGTGGAGTTAATTATCGTTGACTTGCGTATGCCGGGTATGGATGGGTTGGAAGTCGTCCAAGTAGTTAACCAGGTTTCACCAGAGACCGAGGTAATCCTGTTAACTGCGTTTGGCACAACGGAGTCCGCCATTCAGGCGTTGCGTTTACGCATTCATGATTATTTGCTCAAACCCGTCCCGCCTGCGCAGGTGGTGAACAGCGTCAAGAAAGGGTTGACGCGTCGTGAGGCTCGGCTGAAGATGCGCGGCGGAACTTCCACTGCGGATGTGGATGAAGGGATGGCAGAGTTTTCATTGAAGGATGGCACGCACATTGATCTTTCGCGCAGACAGGTGCGTAAGAAAGATCAAATTGTCCACCTTACCCCCGCGGAGGGACGTTTACTACGCGTGCTTATCGAGAACCCGGGACGCGTCTATTCGCACCGCGAATTGGTTCTGCTTGTGCAAGGATACGACACCTCGCAACGCGAAGCCCCCGAAATATTGCGCCCACTGGTAAGCCGACTGCGTCATAAACTGGATTCCTTCCCCGCGCTTTCAGATCGCATCGTCAGCGTGCGCGGCACAGGCTATTTGTATGAAGGGGATAAGTAGTTGCTCTCCTAATGCTTATAAAAATCGTCGGGAAAATCAGGCGGTTGTAGCCAGCTCAGTAATCCGTGCGGGTGAGTAGGCGGGTGCGCGGCAGGTTTCTCGAATAACACCAGCAGAAGGCTAATGCCCAAACAAGCCACTCCAACCCATTGAAGTTTGGTCAGCGTTTCATTGAGCAATAAATGGCTGAACAAAATGGCGACAATTAATTCACCTAAACCCAGAAGCGCGGTCTGCATTCCACCGATATGTTTAATTCCCAAAAAAAGCGTCAATCGCGAGAAAAACGTAACCATGGTCAGCCCAAAGACGGGCCACCACGGGGCGTTTTCCGTCGGTATTGCGCTCTGGTCAAAGATAAAATAGGCGGATATGACAACGACGCTCATCGAGATCAACGTATACAAGGTGACGGTGGGCGCCGGCACATCATAAAGGACCCTCTGATTAATGGGGATATGCGCTGCATAGAACGCCGCGGCAATAAGCATATACACCACACCGAGAAAGTTTATAGTTCCAGTACCTGCCCAGGTGAGCAGTGCGGCAGATATGCAAGCGATGACAATACGAACAAGGGTGAGCCGTGAGAGGGGCTGCCGATCCAGGACAAGCCAGGTCGCCACAAAAAATGGATAAAGTGAGTAAAGCATTTGTGCCACGCTGGCATTCAACTTACTTAATCCAACATAATAAAAGATCGAACCGATGCCGTTGATACCCCCGGCAATGGCGCACCCAAGTAAACCTGTGCCATAAATGTAAAGGGATTCCCTTTTGAAAATAGCCATGATCAGGAACAGCAGCAATGCCGCCGCGCTTGTTCGCAAAGCCACAACGGCATAAGGAGAGAAATGGTCTCCTCCCATCGCTGCTTTGCCAAATACAGGCGCGAGTCCTAAAAAGAAGGCAGACATGAGCGCGGCGTTGATGCCTGCCAGGCGGATTTTGTGCATCGTTATTGAGACCTGTCTATATTAAATCACAACGACGGGTATTGGCATAGCCCGTCGTTGTCGTTGAAGTTGGAGTGCAGTCCCCAATTTGACCACCGTTAGCGTATGAGAGAGCGCACTTCTTCAAGGAATTCATCGTTAAGGAAATCGCCTTTCTGCAAGAGCGATTGAATCTGTCCCTGCAGTCGTCCTTTTTCATCCACGGTGAGTTCTTTCGCCGTCGCGACGATCACAGGGATGTTCGCTGTTTCGGGTTTGCCGCGCAACGCATCCAACACCGCAAAACCGTCCACTTCGGGCATCATCAGGTCAAGGATAACGAGGTCAGGGTGTTCCTTGTTTACAAGCTCTATTGCCTCCCGTCCATCTGTGGCCTCGAAGATTTCAAAATCGCCCTGCGACTGGAGAATTCGTCGGATGAGGCGACGCGCCTCGGGACTGTCATCAACTACTGCAATGCGCGGGAAGCGGTTCGGCGTCACATTATTTAGCGCGGAAAGCAAGCCTTCCTGTGGGGTCTCGGCTTGTTCCGCCTTTGACTGCAAATCCACGTCGCGCGTCCAGTTTTCGCCAAAGAGGAATTGTTCCGCAGGCATGGTATGCCCGGTGCAATTTACCACGACCGTATCGGTTGATTTGATGATCCCTGCTCGCACCAGTTTGAATAAGCCTGCGAATGCCACGCCTGATGCCGGTTCTGCAGAGATACCCTCCATTTTTGCGAGAACGTGCATGGCGCGGAAGGCGTCTTCATCGGTGACGCTTTCAAAAACGCCATTGGTTTCATTCACTTGAGTGCGTAACATTTTATAGGTTCGTCCAGGGTCGCCTGTTGCGAGCGTTTCAATACGGGTCTTTGGCGAAAGAACGGGTTCTGCCGTTTCCAGGCCCTTCTTCCAACTCTCAACCATCGGGGCGCAGCCCTCTGCCTGAATGGGCGCGATGGCTGGAATACGATCAATAAGCCCCAGTTGTTTCAGTTCGCGAAAACCTTTATAAACGCCAAGCGGTCCCATGCCGCCGCTAACCGCCTGAATGTACCAATCGGGTGTGCGCCACTTCGGCGAATCTTTCGTAGAGCCGGGGAGGGGACCGTTGTGCATGGTGAGTTGCTCAGCGATCTCGAATGCAAGCGTCTTCATCGCTTCAACTGCTGTGACAGTGCGCGCGCCCATGTCCTGATACAGCCCGCGTTGACGGGCAAATTCCGCAGCGACCTGTTTTGCCTGATCGTATGACCCGGTGATCTTAATCACCTGACTCCCGTATAAAGCGATCTCACGCATCTTGACTCCGGGAACAAGGCTGGTTACGAAAGCCCAGAGCTTGATCCCAGCCCGCGCCGCATACGCCGAAAGCGCGATGGCGACATTGCCTGTGGATGCGGCAACCATTTCTGTGACGCCGCCTTCCTTGAGCGCGGCTATGGTGACAGCAGCCTGCCTATCTTTGAACGAGGAGGTTGGTCCTTGCCGTTCGTCCTTGATGAACAAGTTAGGCAGGCCCAGCATCATTCCGAGGTTTGCCGCCTGAATGAGAGGCGTGCCACCTTCGCCGAGTCTCAATATTGGGTTCGGGTTGCGGATTGGCAGTAACTCGCGATACCGCCACAAGTCGAATGGGCGTTCCCTGATCTCCGATGGGAAGGTCTTTGCCACCTCCTCCATATTGTATTCTGCTTCGCGCCATTGGCTGTTGCAGAATGGGCATTGCATGGATTTTGGCATAAAGGGCGCGGCGTGGCCGCAGTCCAAGCACCTGATTACAAATGACATAGAATTGATTTCTCTTTTGAGTTAATTGGTGGGCTCAAACCATCAGGAGCCATAGGGAGTTATGAATCGATCCGCTTCAGGGAATTTTCAATGATTGAGATCAGTTCGTCCTCCTTGAGTGAACCTTTGGTGATCAGGCGCTGTCCGAAGGCGCTCAATTGCTGTTGTTGTTCATCGGTCAATGCATCGCCGCTTAGAACTAGCACTGGAATATCGCGAAGAGCTGGATCCTCTCGCAAATTTTCCAGTATCGTAAATCCGTCCATATCCGGCATGAAAATATCCAGGATGATAGCGTGCGGTGGCCTTTCTTTGATCGCTTCCCATCCTCTGAGCCCGCTTGCAGCGAGGATTGGTTTGTATTGACCGTGTTGATTTAGGAGATTCTCGATCAAACGCAAATCATCGGGGTCATCGTCAATTACTAACACTTCACGGATGTCTCCGTTCCGGTTTAAACGGCCGAGCGCATGGACAAGATCCTCTTCGAGGATGGGCTTGACGAGATAATCCGATGCGCCAAGGCTGAACCCCTTGTCTGCTTGTTCCATGATGGAGCAAATGACGACAGGATAATTCCGGGTATCAGGGTCAGATTTGAGACTGGTCAGAACCGCCCATCCATCCAGATTGGGCATCATGATATCCAGCGTCACAACATAAGGTTTGATTTCCAGGATGCGCTCTTTGGCTTTTGAAGGATCTGTAAGCGGAACAACGTGATAGCCCTGTGGGTTGAGGTAGCGTTCGTACAGCCCAATAACCTGTGGGTCGTCATCAATTGCCAAGACAACCTTCTTGCCTTCGGGGATTTCCTCCTTGGGCTGGTGATATAACGGCAAAGTGAACCAGAATGTTGACCCTTTTCCAATTTCGCTGTGGACGCTAATGCGACCACTATGCAATTGTACTAGGTTCGCGCAAATGGAGAGCCCCAATCCTGATCCGCCGCTCTTGCGAGTTGCAGAACCGTCCACTTGCGAGAAGGCTTTGAACAATTTTTCCTGATCTTCCAAAGAAATCCCCGGCCCGGTGTCTATAACGTTAATCAGTGCTTCCATCTTACCTGTTGGGCCCTTCTGTAAGAGGGTCTCGACGGTAATCGAGCCTTCATCTGTAAATTTGGATGCATTTGATATCAAGTTGAGTAATACCTGGCGGACGCGCATCGTATCACCGCGTACGGTGGGCATGTCTGCCGGTATGCGTTGCAGCAACTGGATCGGCTTTTCCTTTACGAGGCCTTTGGCAGTGGACATTACGCTCGTTGTCATTTCGGAGAGATGGACTTCCTCGAAGTTTAATTCCATCTTGCCTGCTTCAATCCGCGCTAGGTCAAGAATATCATTGATTAATCCCAGAAGATGCTGGCCCGAATTGTAGATGGCGGTCAGGTCCTGTTGTTGCATATCCGTTATGGGTCCGTCGATGCCTTTGATGATCACGCGCGAGAAACCAATAATGGAGTTCAACGGCGTTCGTAGTTCATGGCTCATGTTCGCGAGGAACTGACTCTTTAACTGGTCAACTTCGCGCAGGTCTTTGATGAGTTGTTGTGAGAGTTCGTAGGAACGAGCGTTATCAATGGCGACGGCGACCTGGTCTGCAAGTGATTGCAATACCGAGAGATCATCCTGTGTAAATGCATTCTTTTGTGTGGATTGAATGTCGATGACGCCGACGATGCGAGAGCCAATTCGCAAGGGGATGGCAACTTCAGAGCGCGTATCGAGCAGGAGGGGGTTTGGCTGGTACAGCGATTCTTGCAGGATATCGTTCACGAGCATTGGTTCGCCGCTTTCAGCAACTTTGCCAACGATTGAATTGAAGCCAACAACAACGGAATGCCTTCGCGCCTTCATCTTTTCGCCCGCTTCTCCTGTGGCTTCGCGAAGGACCGCGTTGAAGCCGGTCTCTTCGATGATGAAGATGGATGAATGATAAAAACGGAAGCGTTCGCTGATCAGGCTGACGGTACGCGAAAAGATCGTATTCAAGTCCAGGGTCGAGGTGACAAGGCGGCCGATTTCCGACGATACAGCCAGGTAGGTATTGCGCCGTTGTAACGCTTCCTCTGAAAGTTTGCGTTCAGTAATATCGCGCGCCACCCAAAATACCTGGTCATCAGTAAGTTTGGAGACACTGGCGTCGAACCAGAATTGCTGCCCGCCAAGTGTGAGAGGATACTCGATGTTTACATTTTCCTCGCCTGCCAGCACTTTTTGTATGGTTGTCATAAATGGTTCATGCAAATCTTTTGGAAGGATATCACGGATCAATTTGCCGACCATATCCTGCGGCGGACGGAACAGCAGCGCCGGATTGGTCGGCGCGATACGGGCATAACGCCCGTCCTTGTCATAAACGATGACCACATCCTGCATGGACGAGAATAGCGCGCGCAGGTCTGCTTCGGATTTGGAAAGCGCATCCTGGCCGCGGGCGCGATCCAGGGCGCCAATAGCGATCTGCCCGAAAAGCCGGAGGGTGAAAATATCCTCCTCGGACCAGTTTCGTTTGCGGCGGACCGAATCCAATCCCACAAAGCCGACGAGTTGATTCTCAAGCGCAACAGGCGCGCACATAATGGATTGAATATGCTCCCTCAGGTATTCTTCCTTATCGGTCTCTTCCGGCATATCAATAACGCTGGGAACCACGAAAGGCTCCATACGATTGAGATATTTCATCATATATGGGAGTGTATTTCGCGGAACGTTACGGAAATCGTCAATATACGATTCGATCCCTTCCTGCCGCCATTCATGCGTGTTATCCATGGTGAGGCCGTCGTTATTGAATAGAAAAACATAAGCCCGATCGATGCCGAAAAACATTCCCAGTCTCCCCAGATTCTCGGTGATTACCTGATTAATAAGCGCCGGGTTATCGATATTCAGGAACCTGGTTGCAATCTCATTGACCAGGTTTTCTGCTTCGGCGCGATATCGCGCTTTTTCAAGTGCCTGCTGCGTTTCCTGGAAAAGGCGGGCGTTTTCGAGCGCGAGTGAAAGTTGATCCGCCACCTGTTTAACCAGTAAATGTTCATCCTGATTCCATCTGCGCTCTTCGGTTTCATCCATGACTTGCAGAGTTGCCCATGCGTTTTGTCCTGCCTGGAATGCCAGCGTCATTACAGAATCCGGCTGGGATACGCCACCTATCGTTTCCACGAGTTGCATGGATTTTTCGATCTGCAGAATTTCAACAGGCTCGGGGGCCTTTTCTGTTGCTGCGCGTTTAAGCAAAGCAGGTTTTGTCTCTGCCGATGCCTGTTCAGGTTTTACGTCTTCGAATAATTTTTTAAGACGTTTGTCTATTGGCTTCTTCTTTGGCATATTCAATTAACTCCTGGGCAAGGACACGGTACTGTTGTGAGCCGCGGCTGGTTGGTTTGTACTGTGTAATGGGCATACCGGCAATTGGGCTTTCGCGGAGCTTTGTGTCAATTTCTATTACCGTGGTAAAAACGCCCTGTCCAAATGTAGATTGTAATTGTTCGAAGATATTGCGGTGCGTGCGGTTGCGCCGGTCCAATAATGTAACAAGGATTCGGTAGGCGAGATTCGGGTTGCTTTCCTGGCGTACCCGACGGATGGAACCCATCATATTCCTTAATGCATAAGCAGAAAAATACTCAGCCTGTGTGGGGATGATCAACAAGTTCACCGCGGAAAGAGCGTTAAGCGTGATCGCGCCAAGTGCCGGAGGGCAATCAAGCAGGATGTAGTCGTAAGGAAGCGAACCAGCTTCAAGGGCGTTATGAAGCGTCGAGAAATAGTGACTTCGCATCGGCAAAAATTGTTCGGCGCTTTCGATCCGTGAGTTGGAAGGGACAAGATCCAAATTTGCGACTTCAGTTTTGTGAATTGCGGTTCTTATCGCCGCGTTATCGATCAGGACATTTGCAGAGGTGATCTCTACCTCTCCAGTTTCAAACCCAAGCGCGATGCTGAGGTTGGATTGCGGGTCGAGATCAATCAAAAGAACGCGATGATTCAATTCAGCGAGAGCCGCGCCTAATGATAATGTGGAGGTTGTTTTTGCAACTCCGCCCTTTTCATTTGACATAGCAATTGTAAAAGCCATATTTCCTCACAATCTATTCTGGTGTTTTTTCAGCGCTTTGGATGACCTGGGGAATTACCTCAACGCGGCTGGCTCCCAAGGCTTTGCGAAGTTCATCCATTGCCGTTTGGATCATTGATTGCGGATCGTTCGCGCTGCGGATCTTGCCGGTGATATCTGATACCAGGCGTTCGCGTTCAGCGCGGCGTGCAGTCTCTTCGAACAGGCGCGCGTTTTCTGCAGAAAGCGCCACGCGTTCCGCGACGGCTTTGATCAGATCGACCTGATCCTGATTCAGCCTGCCAGCGGATGGGGACTGAACGACCAGCGTGCCGATCGTTTCGCCGCGCAACACGATCGGGACTATGACCTGGCTTGCCTCCATTTGTTTGCCGTTGGTGCTTCCTTCGCCTGGTCTCGTTAATTCGACCAGTTTTTCAAGCGGCGCCGCGCCGGTCAGGTTGTATCGGTATCCAAGCAGGTTCTGTTCAGCAGGGAGTCGCCCCCAAGCCTCGCGTGTGGACTGGCGGCTCACTGCTTCGGATTCTGCCAGTGCTCTGCGGGCTTCGTCGAAGAGACGCGCATTTTCAATTGCCAGGCTTACCTGGCTGGCGAGCAGGCTTAACATTTGAATATCCTCTTCAGTGAATGCGGCTGTCGCTGTGCTTTGCACGTCCAACGCGCCGACGATGCGGCCACCGCTTTTGAGGGCAAGAGCCATTTCGGAATGCGTGTCTGGCAGTTCAGGGTTGTTGAAAAAAACTGCATCCACGCCAACATCCATCGCGATACGCGGGTCTCCAGTGGCGGTTACAACGCCGACAATTCCTTGCTCACCCACGAGCAGTCGGTGTTTTCGTTCGATCATCTTTTTACCGCCTTCGCTGTTTGTCGCGCTTAGAACGGCGTATTCATTTACTTCATCAAGCAGGAATACGCCGACGTGATAGAAGCCAAATTGAGCGCTGATCACTTCTGCAATATGCGGTAGGAGTTCGCGGAGATCGCGTATGGAGGTGATGGACTGTGTAACTTGCGCCAGCGCTTCAAATTGGGCTGCGCGGCGTTGCATGCTTATGTTCGCAATTTCCAATTCTTTTGAACGACCTGCCAGTTCATTTGTTCGGTCTGCCACTCGCTGTTCAAGGGAAGCGCTAAGATCCTGAAGTTCAAGGTTGCTGGCTTGCAAACTTCTTTCGCTTTCGCGGATCTGATTGACAACAAATTGGATCCGGGAAATCGCCAGGCGGAGCAGGAACCCGATTAATAAATAGCTTACAGAAGTAACAATAATATTTTGTGGAGGAGTTGGAGGTGTGCCTTGGGAAGTGATAATCCCATTTGCTTGAAGTGAAACGATAATACCATGTTGTATCGTGAGCAATATCGCAACGATAATCGGGCCGCGGCTTCCCAACAATAGACCGCTCATCATGATTGCTATCACGGTAAGCAATATCAATGGCCTGGGTTCACCCGCGCTATTGTAGTTCAGGTAGGTAAAGATTGTGACCAGCATTCCAACCATAATCGCGCTGGCGAGATTCACCATTCCCGCGCGGTTCAGGATTGTTAGAACAACCAAAGTTACAGCAAGAATGGCCCCTGCTGGAATAACGAAACGGCTTGTTGTAGGATTCAAAAAGATAACGACTATAGCGAGAAGCGGAAGACTCCAACTTGCCATGACGATTTGATGAAGGAGTTTTGCCGCGCGCGACTTTTCTTCGTCTTCTGCAAATACTGGCGGGGAAAAGAATCTCTTGAGCATCATGAATCCTTACTTTCCGTCACTTTCAAATTGGATGACGACCTCGGAACCGGGCAGTGCGCGGCCCAATTCTTCCACGGCAGTTTGGAGCACGTTGCGCATGTTGATGGACGAGCCGACTTTGGCGGTTACATCGCCAATTTTTTGTTCCTTGGCTGCGCGGCGTTGTGACTCTTGCAACAGACGAGCGTTTTCGAGCGCGAGTGCAAGCCGGTCTGAAACGGCTTGCGCCAGGTTGATCTCGTCCGGGTTCCATTGTCGATTCTTCGATGGCGCTTTGATACTGAGGACACCGATCGTTTGTCCGCGCAGTTTGACAGGGACGACAATGGACGATTCGGTCTTGCTTTGCGTAGCGTTGGTGACGAGTATTTCGCCTTTTTCCATTGCTTCCCGGATCTCATTTGACTCGAGCGCTTTTTCAATCGGTTTGCCGCCGATCGATAGCTGGTGATAACCAATTTTAGTTTCCTGCCTGATGAAGGCCTCCCATTCCTGTGCCTGATATTGGCGATATAAAGACTGCACTTCGCTTAATGCCAGCCGGGATTGCTCGAACAGGCGCGCATTGTCAATGGTGATTGCGACCTGATCAGCCAGTATGCTCAATGTGTTTGCGTCCGACTCGGTAAAGGCGCCGGCTTTGAGGCTTTGGACATCAAGAACACCGACCGTCCGACTGCGCAAATTCAGGGGCAGAGCCATTTCTGAGCGGGTGTTTGGCAGGTCTGGGTTGTCGAAGTAGACCGCGTCAGACCCAACGTCCAGGGCGATGCGGGATTTTCCAGTCTGGGCGACATTTCCTACAATGCCGATCTGCCCAACCTCGAGTTTGTGTCCGCGTTCCAACATGCGCTGGCCGCCTTCGCTGTTCGCGGCTTGCAGAACGGCGAATTGCCGGGCATTATCAATTAGAAAGATGCCAACGTGATAGAAATCAAATCTCTCACTAGCTAGGCGGGTGATGAGAGGGAGGAGGATATCGAGTCTCTGTTCGCTGGAAATGAGACGCGAGATCTCACTGATGGATTGAAGTTCCTGCGCGCGTCGTTCACTAAGCAAGCGAGCCATATCGAGATCGGCGGTGCGTTCTGCGATGCGTCGTTCCAGGCCTCCTAATGTATCCTGCAACTGGCTCGTCATGCGATTAAAGGAATCGGCCAATGCGCCGATTTCATCTTGGGTTCGAACTTGGGCGCGGGCGTTGAGGTCTCCGCCCGCGATTTTTTCCGTGACTGAAGCGAGGGAAATAATAGGCCTGGTGAGGACCTGCGAAGCGATGTAACCTGCCAGCGCAGCGAAGGCGAGCATGGCCATGGAGAGCAAGATTGTTGTGCGAGTTTGTTCTTCGGCTGGCGCGAAGAGGATTGCCTCCTGGCGGCTGACCATTAATAT
>Ga0247727_10004887_pt1 | contig 27866 bp, 31 predicted proteins | sample WisWelCaveWW1625_FD_202498 | JGI IMG/M metagenome (GOLD analysis project Ga0247727, IMG submission 202498) | Biofilm microbial communities from Wishing Well Cave, Virginia, United States - WW16-25 | ecosystem: Environmental > Aquatic > Deep subsurface > Groundwater > Cave microbial mat | place...
AATAAGAGGAGGATAAAAGTGAATCGAAGAAGAAGTTTCATAAAGAATTTATAACAACCCTACTCGGTGGTCGAGTGCCCGAAGGGCGTATCGAGACCACAGGTGTTCAAGTAGCAATTCATTTGCAGGTTACCTGTGGTCTCGATATGTCCCGCGAAAAGCACGCGGGACTACTCGACCACCGTGGTTGAATTTAATATGTCTTCTGAAAATACTCCGCCATCAAATCGGAAATATCCGCCGCGGAATGTTCGCGGAACACGCGGAAAAAATCGGCGCCTGTGGCGCGCCTACCCGCGTATTGAGCGTAGTAATCTTTGAGAAAGGCGAAGAAAATTTCATCACCGACTCGCCCGCGCAACTCTTCAAGAAATCGCGCGCCTGTTAAATAAACCTTGTCCCAATACGGTCTCTGCCCGCCGCCATCGTACACTTGCGTATCCACGAAGCCCGCGTTTTGAAATTCAAAATAACGATAGCCCCACCACCAATCAACAAGATCAGGATAGATTGATTCATAATAGATGCGTTCGCTATACGTGGCGAGCGCCTCATCGAGCCAGGGTTCGATGCCCTGATCGTTCGCAACAGAATCAAACCACCACTGATGCGCGGTCTCGTGCGCGCCAATTGCCACGAGATAATTCTTCGGCGTGTTGTCGTATAAATTAAAGTAATCGCGGCTGATGAAATAAAATGCCGAGAACTCCATGCCGTCGTTGAAATCGCCCTGCACCGCGGTCAGCGTTTTGTGGCGGTACGGTCCAAACTTTTCGTTGAAAACCTCCAACGCCTGCGCGGTGGTCTGCAACAACGCCTCACCTTGCGCGTCATAAAACGCAAAATAATACGCGTAGACTGTCACATCACCGACTTTTTGAGTCGCGACTTTGTACACCGTACTGATGGACAGGGCAAACGTGCGCCCCGCCTCCAACTCAAACCTGCGGCTGTCCGCTGACCCCGAAGCTACCTCCGCCCCCGACGCGGCGATCTGTGGAGTTGTCCCATCGGTAAATGAAACCGTCACATCGAAATCTGTCACATCATAGACAAGATGCTCGCCATAGAACCAGGGGTTGTGCAAAATCCATCCTTCGCCTGATTTGTACGGCACAACAAACGGATACCAATCCACAAGATTAATCTGCCTGTCCGAGTATCCATAAATCTGCGGGCGGACTTCATTCGGATTGCTGTACGCCTGCATCTGCGGGAGGATGAGTCCGTAACTCATGGTGATTGTGATTGTTCCGCTTGGGGGGAGAGGTTGAGGTAATGGAACTTCGAGTCGCTGACTTTGATTCTCGAGGGTGTAATTGGTAATTGGTTGATTATCTACCGCGAGAGACCTGAGGTTGAATCCGCCGCTCCACAAGTTGGGTTCAACAGCCAGCACAAGACTCGTTAGCGTTTCGCCTGTCCAGTTGGGATAGGTGATAGTCTGGTTCACCACCGCGGCTTTGGAGGAATAGTTGAACTGCAAGTCAATCACATACTGCGGACGTTCCAATTCAGGCGCGAGTGTAGGGAAGGAAGTCGGCGTCTCGGTGGGAGGGGAGATTTCCGTTGGAGGAACAGTTACAGAAGGAGGTTGAGTCTCGATTGGGTTGGGAGGCGGGATTGGAGAGGAACAAGAGGCAAAAAAGATGAAAGAGGAAAGAAGGGCAAGAAAGCTTGTTGCGATAGGTTTCGACATGGGTGGTATTTTAACCGAATTGAGAATTTCCTCTCCTTAACGACGAACCCTCCCGCAATGTTTCCGTGCGGGAGGGTATTTTCTAATCCGATTTATTCGGCAAGCAGTGTGTTTAAAGGATCAAGAATTTCAGGCAGTTCCTCTTTCACCGCCACCCAAGTTCGATTGATTAATGTTTCTCCGTATTCATGTGCAATTACATTACGAAGTTCGATCAGTCCCTTCCATGCAATCTCAGGATGTTTCTTCCGAAACTGCGGAGAAATGTGAACTGCCGCTTCGCCAATGATCAGCAATTGCCTCTCGACAGCAGAACGTAGCATCTTATTCTTTTCAAATTGATGAAATTTCACCCCGTGCAAGAAGCTGGCGATATCCTGCGCCGCCTGGCGAATGTCCCACAAATACGATTTGGTTTGATCATCCAGCCGCATAAACCACCTGCGCCGTCTGTAGTATTTCTTTTCTCCGATATGGATTCTTCAGTCCTTCTTTTTCAACCAGATCAACGGGGCGCTTGAACATCTCTTCGAGTTCGAGCTTCATTTCGATGATCTTGAATAACCCAATATGCGTCTTTGGGTCAATGCTTACCAGCACGTCAATATCGCTATCGGGACGAAAATCGTCGCGCAGGACGGAACCGAACACGGCAAACTCGGTGATGCTCCAACGTTTGCAAAATTCGGCGATCTTCTTCCGCGGCAGGGTGAATTTCTTCCTTCGCATGAATAAATTATAGCACGCACACTCAGGAGTAATCATGAAAATAAATCTTCCCGCAATGTTTCCGCGCGGGAGGGTTTATTCTTTCAAGAGACCCGGTGGTTTCGATCCGGGACGGACGAACACCGTCCCTACTCAATCACCAGCGCACATCTACCCTTCAATCGCCTTTTTCATCGCCGCCATGGTCGAATCCAAGCCCGCCTTCATCTGGGTTTTCATCATATCTTCCATGCCGGGCATGTTGGGCATGCCTGCCGGGACAAGGACCGCGTCCATTTGCAGGGTGAGTTTTGTGCCTTTGCCGTCCGCTTCGAGGAGGTAAGTGTTGGTCACGTCAGAGGCGGGCGGCGCGGCAAACGTCTTGACTCCGAATTTCTTGTTCGGCTCGAAAGCAACAACCTCATTCGTCGTCACATTTTTATGCCCCATCGAGGTGGTCTCGATCTTATATTTTGTGCCGAGCTTGACGGGTCCATCCACTTCGATGCCGGTGATGTATGTGCTTAGCTTTTTCTGATTATCGAGATTGGTAATGTACTCGAACACCTTCTCGACGGGCTTGCTGATGCTCACGCTGGTGTCAAGAATAGTCATGGGATTCTCCTTTTGGTAATTGCATAAGTCTAGAGTTGATTATATCGCCAACAGGTGGTTTCGGTAGTGGTTCAAAATAAGTGATGCAATTCGTGGGGCAGGAGTTATCCTGCCAAATTAGGCTTATGCGGGATGCCCACCCTGCACCACATCACTTACTTGTATACCACTACCGTGGTTTCGACTGCTTGCGCTCAACCACCGAGGTATATTTCAATGATGATCCACCCGTGGACGGATCGGAATCGTCCGAAACTCGCGCGCCATTTCGATGAAGCGCGTGACCGTGGTCTCGAACATCAACGCGCCAAACTCGGGCGTCGCGGCAGAGGCGTCGCCGCAGATGCCCTCCTTCGAGAAGCGGCTCCACCAATCCTGCCACGAGTACGCGCTCGGTTCGGGGTAATCCCAGTTGAAGTATTTCAGTTTGAGTTGACCGACGTCACGATAGGCTTTATCCATTTGGACGAGTTCGGGGAACGAGTGGAGCATCATCGCGGTCTCGTATTCGCAGGCGTGACCGACGCTTCCCCATCCGCCCTTGCGGTTGGCATCCAACACGTCCGCGACCAGCGCCGGGTTCACCGCCGCATTGATGGTGGTGTTCGCGCAAACGATTCCCGTTTCGAGCACAACTTTGCGCGCGGCGAGTTCACAGATCGCTTGATTCGACCCGTGCCCATTGACGATGAAGATGTGAGTGAACCCGTGCCGCGCCACTGAGATTGCCACCTGCGAAACGTACGCGAGACAGATTTCCATATCCACCGAGAGCGTGCCGGGAAAATCCATGTGATGGTTGTCCAAACCAACGGGGATGGTCGGCGTGACGAGGAGGTCGCCGCCCGCGCGCCGTCCGCACTCCGCGAGCACGGATTCGAGGATGTCGTTATCCGTCGAAAGCGGCAGGTGCGGACCGTGATCCTCCACCGTCCCAAACGGGATGCAGACTACGAGTTGCGGATCGCGGGCAATCAATTCTTTCATTTCGAGCCAGGTGTAACGGTCATAGCGCCATTGGGGTTGGGTCATTTTTGCCTCCAAAGTTGATTTTGATAGTATTTTAATTCGATATGTTGTTGTTTGGAGGCCGGAGAAAAAGGTATAATTCGCACAACATAATTGGAGATACAGAGAAACATGACAAATAGAAATGGAGAAAACTCAAGATTGAATCAAATAATTCATGCGGATTGTTTGCAGGAATTGTCGTTATTTTCCGACAATTCAGTAGACCTTACTGTATTTTCTCCCCCTTACGATGGTATTAGAGATTACAAAAATAATTGGACGTTTGACTTTGTGGCATTGGGCAAACATCTTTACCGAGTAACCAAAGATGGCGGGGTTGTTGTTGTCGTTATAGGTGATGGTACAAAGAATTTCGCCAAGTCTCTTACATCTTTTCGACTGGCGGTCAGTTGGGTGGATGAGATTGGCTGGAAACTCTTTGAAAGCGTGATTTACAAGAGAGATGGAAACCCTGGGGCGTGGTGGAATCAGCGGTTTCGAGTTGACCATGAATACATTTTGATGTTCTTCAAAGGTAATCGCCCAAAGACATTTCACAAAGAACATCTAATGATCCCAAGTAAACACGCGGGAAAGATTTATTCAGGAACAGATAGACTTACAAACGGCGGTTTTAAAACCATTGAGCCTAAAGCAGTCAATCCAATGAAATGTCGAGGTACGGTCTGGAATTATTCAACTAGCAATACCGAAGGAAATCGATTAAAACTCCAACATCCTGCCACCTATCCTGACAAATTAGCAGAGGATTTGATTTTGTGCTTTTCAGAACCTGATGAGGTAGTGCTTGACCCGATGTGCGGAAGCGGAACAACCTGTGTTATGGCACACAATAGCCGCCGACAATATATTGGTATAGAAGTCAGCGACGAGTATTGCGAAATTGCAAGAAAACGCATAGAAGGCGAATATCAGGCTGAACAACAACGTATGTTTTAGGATTTTGGTATGACTCGAAAGAAAGATATTCAATCTGCGAAAACCCTTCTTTCTGATTTGCCTGTTAGTTGGGATGGCAGAGCAAGTGTTTTGGAATTGAAGGAGGCAAATTTCAACTGGCGGCAAATGGAATGGTGGGGGTTTTATTTTGAGCACCTTTGTTATCAACGGTTGAAAAACTACTTTTCCATTCCAGGCGACAGGTACGGAAAAGCAAGAACGGCATGTTTTGACATAAAAGGCACAATCAACTGGGACTTGAAAGCAAAGGCCATTAAATCAGACGACCATCGCTCTATTTTGAACGATATGAAAGCAATGAATTGGAGCGTCCAAGAATATGGCGCACATGGTTTGATAATCGCGCTATGCGATGTTGAATATAACGACAATAACAGGGCTTTTCAAAAATGGCACCAGAAGTTAAAGGGTGGGAAATCCAAATACGAAATAACTCGAGAGAAAAGAACCAGCGTCTCCCGTTATCGAAAGACGCACGCAGAATTGCTTGACATTTTATTTCTTGTTGTGACCTCCAAAAATATCTCTGCTTTGGGTATTCATCATCAAGGGCGAAACAGCAATGGTAAACCACGTCCACCAAAATATATGCTTGATTACGACACTGCGAAGAAATTTTTGGTTGATAAAATTGTGTTCAAAAAGTAAGAATGGGGAGAATAAAGAGGGCATGGTTCTTACACTATTATTTCTGCCTCACCCTCCTCCACCCAAACGCAACGACGAAGAAAAAAGTCGCGGTAAGCACAATCGCCGCGCCTGACGCAATACTGAGATAGTATGAAAGATACAACCCGATGACTCCCGAAAGCGAGGCGAACACGGCGGCGAGGAGCATCATTTTCGATAAACGATGTGTGAGCAGGTAGGCGGTCGCGGCGGGGGTGACGAGCATGGCGACCATGAGGGCAACGCCGACGGTTTGAAGCGAGACCGCGACAGTGACGGCGATCAACACGAGCAAAAGATTATTGAGCAAGTCCACGGGGAGACGGAGGGTGGCGGCAAGGACTGGGTCAAACGAAATGGTGGTAAATTCCTTGTAGAAGGCAAAGATGACGAGCAGGACAATCCCGCCGAAGAGCAAGATCAGCCACAGGCTGTGAGTCGAAACGGACAGCACGTCGCCGAAGAGGAAGTGACTCAAATCCACGGCGTAACTGCGCACGGTGGAGATGAGCGCAATCCCCAGCGCGAACATGCCCGCGAAGATAATCCCGATGGACGTGTCTTCTTTGATTTGAGAATTCTTGCTGATCGCGCCGATGCCCAACGAGGCGACGATGGCTGTGCCAAGCGCCCACCAAAAAAGTTGATCGCGCGCCCCGCCGCTGACGAGGTAACCGAGCGCGATACCGGGGAGAATGGTGTGCGCGAGCGCGTCGCCGAAGAACGCCATGCCGCGCAGGATAACGAAGGTGCCGACCACCGCGCAGATGATTCCAACGAGGACAGCCGCAATCATTCCGCGCTCCATAAACTCGTATTGGAGCGGTTGAAGAAGAAAGTTAGTGAGCGTGGTCATGCTCTCCATCATCACAACCGTCATCCACTAATATTCCCCCGTGCGAATCAACTTTCATGCGTCCACCGTATGCCCTTATTAAATTTTTCGTTTGCAAAACATTCTGTGGTTCGCCAAATGCAATCATTTTATGATTGAGCAGCATGATGCGGTCAAAGTGACTCGCCGCCTGGTCGAGGTCGTGGGTGGCGACCATCACAGTCACTTTTTCCTGTTTGAGGCGGTCGAGCAGGGTGAGGATGCCTTCCTGGGCGGGCGTGTCCAAGCCGGTGAGAGGTTCGTCCATCAACATCAGTTCGGCTTCCTGCGCGAGGGCGCGGGCGATGAACATGCGTTGTTGCTGTCCGCCGGAGAGTTGGCTGATCTGCCGCGAGGCAAGATTTGAAATTTCCACCGTTTCGAGCGCGTGGTTGACAAACTCCCAGTCGCGCTTGTGAGGAAAATTGAACGGACCGAGTTTCGCGGAGCGTCCCATCATCACCACGTCCGCCACGCTGACGGGAAAGTTCCAGTCCACCTGACTGCGTTGCGGAATGTAGCCAATGCACACGTGTTTGGTTGGGCGGGTGCCGAAGATTTTCACATCGCCAGACGTTGGTTGTAAAACACCGGAAACAACTTTGAACAACGTGCTTTTCCCGGCGCCGTTCGGTCCGACCACTGCCACGCGTTCACCTTCGTGCAAATGGAAGGTGACATTTTCGAGCGCGACGCGTCCTTTATAGCGGATGGTGAGGTGCGACACGTCAAGGATGGGCTGGTTGGTTTGGTGGTGGGTGTGAGGGTACATAGAATTTTATTTCGGTCGGGGCAGGTCTGAGACCTGCCCTTACTTCAACGCGTTCACGATCAACGTCACGTTATGTTTCATCATGTCAATATATGTCGCGGCGGGCGCGCCGCCGGTCAGTGATTCAAGATGCAGGTCGGTGACAACTCTTACGCCGGTCTCAGCGGCTATTTGTTCCGCGAGCGTCGCGTTGTCCGATGCGTCCAAAAAGATCGCGGGCGCACCACTGGCTTTGATCTGGTCAATCAACGTTGCCATCTGTTGCGCGGACGGTGAAGCATCCGCGCTGAAACTTTCAACGACAGTACCAACAATAGTGAAGTCATAACGTTCGGCAAAATAACCGAGTGCTTCGTGGTTCGTCACAAGCAATCGTTTTTCAGGTGGGATTTGATTCACCTGTTCGACGATCCACACATCGAGCGCGGTCAACTCGGCAACATACGCGTCGGCATTGGACTTGAAATCTGCCGCGCCGTCGGGGTCGAAATGGGTCAGCCCTTCACGGATGTTTTCCACGTAGGTGACGACGAGATTCGGGTCGAGCCACATGTGCGGATCGGGCGCTTCACTTCCGGAGGATGAACCTGCCGCGGCTTCGACAACCTGCCCCTTGCCCTCGGAGTTTTCAACCAGAATCCGTTGAAACGATTCATATCCCGCGCCGTTGAAGATCAGCAAGTCGGCTTCGCTCATCCGGACCAGGTCTTGCGGCGCGGGCTGGAAGGAATGCGGGTCAACCCCGACCGGTAAAAGTGATTGGACGTGCACGCGCTTGCCAGCCACATTTTGCGCGATGTCTGCCAAAATGGTGGTGGACGCGAGGATGAGCGAGTCAGCTGTCCCTGCGGGAGAAGCGGGCGCCGAACACGAGGCGAGAAAGATGAAGAGGAGAGTCAGCGTGAGCGTGAAGTGAGTCATCTAGTTGGAATCCAGTTCGGCGCCTTCGCCCGGCAGAATTTCTTTCTTGAGCAGGCAATACGCGCCGGTGAAATGTTCGTTTGCGCCGCTCGCCGACATGGATCGTCGCACGGGGAGGACATTGACCACTTCCCAGCCGTCGAGCCCAACGTTATCGAGCGCAGGCACTTCATAGCCCTTGCCGAACGGATCATCGCCCATCAGCGCGCTCGACGGTAGATGGATCATTTTGTAGCGGTAGACCTTGCCGCCCTTTTGTAATCGCTTCTTTGCGGACTCGATGCGGGCGCGGCGCTCGTGTTGTTGTTCGGCTTCAATGTCACGCCGCATCTTCGCCACCTCAGGCGAGGTGAGGATTTCGTTTGCCACTTTGAGCATTTCATCGTCGTCGCTCATGGTGACGGTGATGAGAAATTCATAGCCGCGCCGGTCGCCAAGTTCGACCAGCCCTTCGGCGGCTTCGAGGCGCATCAGCCATTCTTCATCCTCGGTCATGAGTTCGTAGAGGGTTTCGCGGTCGCCCATCTTTACGAGGTCGTCAATTTGTGTCATGGTTTCCTCCAGAAAATAAACAGCCGTATTGTATCACCCGAAAATAAAACAGCCCCAGATGGGCATCTGAGGCTGAACGGGACGCGCGCAGGATTTATCGCGCGCCACTGGTGAGGATGATGTAGACCACCAGCACGGCGATCAACACGATGAGGATTTGCACCATCGGCTGCATCCGTGACCGGCCGCGGTATTCCGAGTTGTATTGCCGTCTTCGGCGGCGGCGTTCGCGATAGCGTTGATACATAATTCCTCCGGTTTACCTGAAATTGAATTCTTCAAAGTGGATGTGGTCGCGCGGCACGCCAAGATCCATAAATTTTTTCTCGAAGGCTTGGGTCATCGGCAGCGGTCCGCACAGATAGACGTGATGCCCGCTTACACTCCCACCCGCGTTTTCGACGATGCGCTCAATGGTCAGCGACCCCATCGTGGACGAGAATCGAACGTGCGGCTTCAGGCGTGGATTTTTCTTTGCCGCCGCTTCGATCTCCTCGGTGAAAATGGCTTCTTCGGGATGCCGAACGGTGAAGTAAAAATCAACGTCGTGATTCAAATTCCCGTCCATGTCGCGGATGAACGAGAGGAACGGCGTCACGCCGATCCCGCCGCCGATCCAAATTTGTTTTTGTCCGCCGGTCTTGTAGTTGAACATGCCGTGCGCGCCCTCGACGATGGCATCCACGCCCGCCTTCAACTCGGCGAACAAGGCGCGGGTGAAGTCTCCGCTGGCTTTGATGGTGACGCGCAAGACATCCTCACCGGGTCCGCTGGAAATGGTGAACGGATGCGACTCGTTCAAATTTTTCTCGTTAGGAAAGCGCACGAAGAGGAACTGTCCCGCGCGCTGGCGCTGGATCGAATCTTTCTTGGCGCGCAGAACCACTTCGGTGGTCGTGCCATTGGGATGGTTGACCGCTTCCACCTTGTACGGAACATATTTTTTGAAGACTCCGCCAAACAGTTCAGTATAAAGATACGAGACCGCTCCAATGATAAAGAAGACCTGCACATAATTGATGGCAATGAACGCGTCGAGCGGGTGGCTGATCGTCAGCGAATGGATGAAGGCAAGAATAAAAAAGATGCCGATGTATTTTTTCAGGTTCTTCCAGCCATCGTACGTTCCGCCGGTCAACTTGTTCAAATACGGGATGCGCGGCGCAAGACTGACCAATGCGATCGAGACGATCCCGGTGAACGCGATCACACCGAGATAATTTCCGAGCGCCCAGCCGCTCAACGTAATGGGTACGGTCAGCACGTGAACGAAGATCAGCAACAACGCCGCCGTGGAGGTGTGACGATGTGTCACGTACATCTTATCCAGGCCGCCGAAGAATGGCTCCGCCCATTTCGGTCGCGTGGATAGGAACAGGGAATAGGCCATCAACACGATGTTGACCGACCCGATGATCTCACCAGCATATTGACGGGTGAAATTTTCCTGTCCTTCGTTCACCGGCGGAAAAACCAGCCAGACGACAATCGTGAGAAGCACGAGGAAAATGACGAACCAATTGCCAAGGTTACTGCGTTTCATAACGTCTCCGTAATTTACAACTTGATGATGCCAAACCCGAACAACACGGCAAACACCGCTTGAATCACCACCCACAACCAGAATTGAAACGGCTTCCCACTCCGTGAGATCGAACGTTCGCGGCTGACCGTCGCGCCATATCGAATAGGGATATTCCCGGTGGATAACTCGTACAAAATCACGCCAACCAGAATAACGGCAATCAAAAGGTTCATCGAAGTCTCCGGTGATTTGAGGTTAAATCAAAAGCGACGTGGGACATTGCCACATCGCTTTCGCCACTAGAAAGATTGTACAGCCTTATCAAGGCTGGAATGAATCTCGAACACGCGGTCAAAGCCGACCATTTCGAGCACACTCTTCACCTCCGGGCGAGGGTTGAACAACTTCATGTGCTGCTGCGGTTTCGCATCCACTTCCTTTTTGACCGCCTTCATCGAAGCCCAGCCGTTGTCCAAATCGGGCGTCGTCTCCCCGCGCAACATCAGGGCAACCGTGTGCAATGCCACCAGCCCGGCGCTGCTGATATAGGTCAGGTCACTCATATCGAATACAAAGTCGCGCGAGCCGGAGGCGTGCAACTCCTTCGCCTTGTCAATCACCTGCTGAAAGTTCTGACCATCCAGTTGACCGCTCAACCCCAGCGTCGTCACTTCCACACGACCGGCTTGCTTTGTAACAGAAATCTCCATGGCTCCTCCTTCGATACCGGGAATGCGCCAATTATATACCGTCTTTACGTTCCAGACGCGCCCGGCGATGGGCAATTTCATCCAGCCAGTGCTTGCGCGCGTACGCCGGCAGGTCCGCGCGTTCCGCCTCCTTGCGTGCAGACATCGTCCATTTCAACGCGGATTTCACATCGCGCTTTTTATGTTCGTGAAATTTTGCCAGTTCCACATGAGCATAAATATGACCCTCTTTCGCGGCTTTCTTCCACAAGCGGATCGCCTCTTCGTAATCGCCGCGTTTCTTTTGCAGGATGGACAACCGCTTCACCGCCACGTGGAAATCTGATTCGCCCATAGGCGACTCGAGTCCGCGCTCATACAGCCGCGCCGCCTCGTCGAGGTGACCCAAATCCTCGAACAGTTTGCCCAACGCGACGAAGTCCAGCCCATACTCCACCTTCCCATCGAACGGATTTTCCATCATTTCGTTCATGTGGGCGAGCAATGCCGCCATCGCCACCACATCCATGGCGTTGTGGTAGAACACCCCCGCCAGCGGACGCGCGTCACCGGTGCGCAGATAGTCGAAATATAGCCAGGGGATTTCGTAGCCTGGCACTTCCTCGCTCGAACGCGTCAAGCCGAGTATATGCTCCTCGAGATATTTCAACGCCCGCGATTCGAGTCGGCCGCGCCACAACCTCCGCGCAAGGGGAAGTAAATCAAGATGCGAATAATTTTTGTAGGGCACGGGAATTTGATGCAGGGTATATCGCGTGGTGAGCAATGGCGCGTCGAAAGCCTTGCCGTTGAACGTGACTAATGCCTCGCACGGCGCAAGAAAGTTTGCCAGCCCTTCGAGCAGCGCCGGTTCCTCGGCAGGGTCGCGCATGAAGAATTGCCTCAACACGAATTGATCGTCCACGAAGCGCGCCACACCGACGAGGAACGCGTACGTGCCGGTCCCGCCGGAGAGGCCCGAGGTCTCCGTATCGAGGAACGCAAACTTTGAGATGGGGAACTTCGTGATATTTCCATCACCCGCCCACTGAGAAATTAAGGAAAGAGGGGAAGAAGAAAGAAGTGTGGCGTTGCCGTAGCGGTGTCTTTTTGAAAAGGATTGTTCGGCGGCGAACACGTCGCCGCGCGGGGTGGGGAGAAAACTTCCCGCGACGACCGAATCAATGGAAAGTGAATCAGGCCTCCCCTGAGTTTGATCGAAGGGCTGAACCGGGGAAAGATGCGCCGTCCCCTTTTTGACGCCGAGCGATTTGAGTTTGTCCGCAAGCGTGGGTTTGCTGGTCGAGTCCATTGCCGGCGATTATAACCAAACATGCCCTCCGAAGTACACGGAGGGCATGTTGCAAGAAAGAACCATGGGGGTTTCTTCAGTTATTTACAGAAATGATTTTCGTGTATTCTGCTTTCGGAATGGCGATCACGAACAGCCTGCCCCATGTCGAGAGACCATCCTGCTCGATGCAGGTTTGAAACGTCACGTGTCCATCGCTGACGAACACGCGCTTGAACATTTCTTTCACTGTCAGGGTTTCATCCCAATCCACATTGCGGAAGGAACTATATGGGCTATTAGGTTGTAAGGCTTGATAGCGCAGGATCTCAGAAACGACGAAGAGTTCCACCCTGCCATCGCCGTAAACAATCCGGACTTCATCACCCGCCTTGAGACCAAAGAATGAATCACCGGCAAGATAATTATGAGCCACCAACCCCACTGTGCCATAATTTGCCGCCATGCGGAACTGCGTCACCCGGTCCTCCTTGCTGGAGAGGAAACTTGGGTTATCGAGAGGCTGTTGCGCAACGCGATACGCCAGCACGTTCGGCACGTACACACCGCGCACCACGTTATCCTCCCCGGTATGCACAGAATCAAGAAACTCTGAAAATTCGGGGAGCGCGCTGGCATCGGCATTCCCCATTGCCAACGCAGGGACGTTGTTAAGCCCAAACGAGACGAGTAGCGCCAGCAAAATGCCGGCATAGATAAACCTTCGAGGGAGCGATGTTGTGAGCGCCATTGTGATCTCCTTTTCGACAAAGGCGCTCGGCGTCAGCAGAAGGCGGCTGAAACATCGAACACGTTGGCAACCTGGCAATCATGGTCACGCGTGCGTGACGGTAGATCCATGGCTTTGCGTCCCCGCCTTTCGGCGGGTTGCCTTTATCGAACGTATTGGGTTGTGTTCCGAAAGAGAACGAGCCTGGCGTGAATACCAGGCTCGCAAAAAATAAATACAATACCGCTATTTATCTTCGGCAACCTGGCGATCATGATCCCGCAGGGCGGAATTTTAGATCCATGGCTTTGCGTCCCCGTCTTTCAACGGGTTTGCTCTTATCGGATGTTGTGGACAGCATTATAGCAAAAGGTTACAAAATTAAACTTTGCATTTCAGTCATGATGGCTTACAGGATTGAAACGGGATAAAGCCTTGACATGGCAACTTTTTTTATCTCTCGCGTCGTCATCGGACTCTATACAAGGGTGTAGATGCAATCTGTTCCTTCTATGCTACACTTGCCCTCAGGCAGAATTATGGGTCAACAAAAAAACCACCGCCTCCCCATTTGGGTAAAACTTCTTTACGGCTCCGGCGATTGGGGCATTGCCAGCATCGGTATGATGCGCTCGATCTTCCTCGCCATTTACCTCACCGATGTCGTGGGTCTCGAACCGCGGCTGGCATCCTTCGGCGCATTGTTTGGAATCGTATGGGACGCGATCAACGACCCGATCATTGGAACCCTTAGCGACCGCATCAACACGCGCTGGGGCAGGCGGCGTCCATTTTTACTGTGGTTTGCCGTCCCGTTCGGGTTAAGTTTCATCATCCTCTGGTCTGCGCCGGAGTGGGAGAGTCAGGTGGCACTGCTGGCATACGTGACTCTCTCCTTCATGATTTCCGACACGCTGACGACTCTCGTCTCCGTCCCGTTTCTTTCGCTCACCCCTGAACTGACTCCCGATTACGACGAACGCACCTCCCTGACGAGTTTCCGGTCTGTCTTCCAGTTGGTCGGTGCGCTAACCGTGGTTGTTGCCGCTCCCTCCATTGTGGACACAGTGATCCAAACCGGCGGCACCCAGCAACAGGGATTCATGACCGTCGGTGCGATCTTCGGCGCGATCGGCGCGGTCCCGTTGATTCTGATCGGGCTGTTTATCCGCGAAAGTTCCACACCGGAGCAGCAACAAGCCATGCCTTTCCGCGAAACCCTGCGCCTCGCCTGGAAAAATATTCCCTTTCGCTATGCCGTTGGAATCCACATGCTCAATTGGTCTGCGGTGGATATGGTCGCAGTGGTGTTTCCATATTTTCTTTTGTATTGGGTGGCAAAAGGAGACCTGCTGGCATCCATCAATTTATTCGGCATTGAATTTGCCTACGAGTCCGCGTTTTTCGGAATGCTCATGTTGGTGTGTATCCTCTTCGTTCCGTTTTGGCTGTGGGTTTCAAAAGTCCGCAATAAACGCGAGGCATATATGCTGGGCATGATCTTTTGGGTTGCCGTCACCTTCCTGATCTACACGGTTCAGCCCGAACAAACGGACTACCTGCTCCTCATCTCCGCGCTCGCAGGGATCGGTGTCTCTGCCGCGTACACCCTGCCCGATTCGTTATTCGCCGATGTGATTGAATGGGACGAACTCCGCACAGGCCGCCGGCAGGAGGGGATTTTCTACGGCATCCGCGCGCTCATCCGCAAATTGACCGGTGCATTGATGATCTTCATCACCCTGCAATTGCTCGGCTGGTCTGGATATGTCTCCCCACCCGATGACGTGCTTCAGTTCACGCAGAGCAATTCTGCCCTGGGCATGATCCGTCTGTTGGTCTCCCCTTTTGGTGCAGTAATGTTATCCGGCACGATCATCCTTGCCTGGTTGTTTCCGCTTTCGCGCGAGAAGCACAATCGGATTCACCGGTTACTTGAACGAAGAAGGGAACGATTGGATGAATAAAAACTCCGAAGTCTTGAAGATTTCGGAGTTTTGGTTTCATAACGTAAACATCAGCACTGTGCCCAACCCACACAAAAATACATCCAGCACAACAAGCACAACCCACAAAATGGTGACAAAGCCCGGCGTACCGCGTCGAGCAACGCCTCCGACGGATTCTGCGGGTTGTAATACACCATCACCTGCGCGCCCATCGGATAACGCGCCACAACTTTGTGCGCGCCCGATCCGCCTACATCGGGACCCGGCATGGTCTTGCTCGCTTGAAGCGCCTGCCCATTAACCTGATACGAATACTGGGACGACGGGATATGCCGACGATGATCCCTTGCTTCCCCTGCGCCATTCAATGGTGGAAAACAATACCGTCCCCATGGTGGAGGGCCAACTCTTCGCCTGCGTTACTTTGCGCAGTGTGAAAAAGATGATGCCGAGGAAGATCGCGTCGAAGATGAAAATAAAGCCGGCGAATACAACAAGGGTAATGAGTTTGTCGGTGGTCATGATTTCTCCTTTTAGCGATTAGCTACTTCACTGTTACCTGAATAATTGCCGTATCCACGCGCTGATCGCTTCGAATCACCTGCACTTGCACGGCATACAACCCCATTAAACCGTTTGTATCCCATTCTGCAAGGAGACCATTGGTCACAGGCGAGTTACTTCCGCCGATCTGAATCCATTCCTGCGGGTTCAACCCCTGCCCGACCAGCACGCGATACGAGACGAAATCATTTCCCGCCGCAGTGCCGACGATTTGCACCACGCCACCCACTTCGGCAAACAACGCGGGGGAGGTGATATTCACCTCCGGGTTGATCTGCGGCACCTGGATCACATCATACGTCGAGGGCGGGATCTCCAGCCCGGCGCTTTCCGCCCACGCACGCGCATCGGGCGGCACAACGAGATATACGCGTTCCTCAATCAATGGAGGCAACGTAAACACTGTCGCGAGCAAACCTGTCTCACGATTGATGGCATATTTGCGATACATGTTATCTGCCTGTGCAGGTTCGTTACCCTGCAAGAACACTTCATTCACCACGTTCGGGCAATCGGATGTGGGCAACATGCCCGACGGATCGCACACATTGACAACCGTAACACCCGCGGGCAATTGCCAGCCATCGCTTGGCAAATTTTCAGAAGCGGTTTGCATTAACGCGTTCCACAACACGGCAGGGACGCGCGGCGATAAATTGCTTGAATCTCTTGCGCCTGCCCAAACGGCAACCACGCGCAGAGGCGAATAACCGATTGCCCACGCATCGAGCGCGTCATCGGTTTGACCCAGCTTCACCGCGGCAGGTCTGCCGACATTGAACACACTCGAACTTTCTTCACGCGCACTCTCATCGCTCAACGAATGATTCATCAGATAGGCAAGCGCGGGCGTGACAACGGGTTTCGCTTGCGGCGTCCTCCAATCGAGCCACGCACTGCCATCATTCCCCTCCACGTTCAAAATCGTCACCGGCGCAAACGCATCGCCGACATTCTGACCAAAATAAACACCTTGTTGCGCAAACACTCCGTACGCGCCGGCGGCGTTCATCAACGTCAAATCAGCATCACGCGCAACCCCAAACGACGATGTGATCGCCTCAACATTTTCAAGCCCCATTTGCGCGAGCGCCTGCGCGGCGGGCGCGGGATAGTCGTTGACCAGCGCGGTGCGCAAGCGGATCGGTCCGTGATACGCGCCGTCGAAGTTTTGGATGTCCGTCTTGCCGGGGATATCCCAAATCAACGAGGCGGGACTCAACCCGCGCGTGAATCCCGTCAGGTAGACAAACGCGTCCAACGCAGACCCGGGTTTGTGCGCGCCAACCAGCGGCGTTTCCTGTGCCTGAAACGTTTCACCGACCACCGCGAGGATTTGCCCGGTGCGCGGGTCAGTGATGACCGCGCTGGCGGATGAATCAGGAACCGTGATGGATGGAGGTAGTGCCGAGAGGTAACGCAACGAGTCACATTCGATCAAAGGATCGGGTAGACCCGCGAGTCGCGCGGCATAAAACGCAGTGATACAGGACGATTGCTTTTGAAGGTTGAGATCGAGCGTTGAAATGATCGTCAATCCGCCGCGTTCGATTCGTGCACGCGAGAATTGCGAATCCAATTGGGTGAGAAGAAGGTTGACGAAAGCCGCGGCAGGCGCACTTGTGGAAGGAGGCGGAGTCTGAAAGAAGGGAGATTCTCCCAGCGCGTTGGCGGTCGCCTGGTCGGATAAAGATCCCAGCGCAGACATTTTCCGAATCGTTTCGCGTCCGCGTTCGAGCGCGGTCTGCGGTGCGTCGTATGGATTCAGACTCGGCGAGTCGCTCACCGCCGCAAGAATGGCGGACTCGGCGGTGGAAAGTTGGGTCGCGGGTTTTCCAAAATAAAGTTGCGCCGCGCTTTCGGCGCCGAAGGCATGGCGACCGAAGTGCGCCGAGTTGATATGCCACTCCAGAATTTGTGTGCGCCCAAAGTGCGACGTGACCTGCGCGGCGAGGATTCGTTCGCGCAATGCGCGGCGCAGGGACGGCGGTTCGTTGAAGAGCAATAATTCGTAAACAAGTTTTTGCGCGAGCGTGTCGTGGATTTCGTAATTCGTAATTGAGGCGAGGTTGTAGCCCGCGTGATCGTAAAAGTTCGGGTCGGAGGTTGCGATAACTGCATCAGCCAGGGATTGAGGCAGATGTTGCGGATTGGCATCGCTGAGAGGAATGTAGCGGCGCGCTGAATCATTGGGGGCAAAGGTGAATAAAATGTTGTCACCTGTTCGATCATAGATGCGCGTGGGCTGAAGGAGAAGTCCGTCTGGAGGATTGAGAAGGATTGGGAGAGTTTGTATTGAAGGCAGGTCGCGCGTGAGGCTGACGTACGCGAACGCCGCGACGATGATGAGCGCGGCGATGACGAGCGAAAGGATCATCCCCGCGCTGAGGAAGGTGTTGCGCGTGCGAGATTCGTTTGCGTGCAGTTTAGTGAGTCGCCGTTCACGCCGCGCGCGCAGGATGGGGAGGGTGGAGGGCATGGGGCAAGTATACACGCGCAAGCGGACAGGGAAACACGTAAACAGGAAAGACAGCCATTGAGGGTTGTGCTATACTTTATTTAAACATGCCTAGCTTTGAGCCCATTCTTGATTTTGTATTCACCGACCATGCGCTGATAGAAATGGCTCGGCGCAAAATCTCTGAGGAAGATGTGAAGGATGTGCTGGCTAACCCTGAACAAACTGAAATGGTTCGGCATGGACGGGCAATTTATCAAGCAAGGCGCACAATGGACAACCCACCAAAGACTTGTTTGTTGCGCGTCTTTGTAGATATTGACATCAAACCACCGTACGTTGTCACTGTGTATCGAACAAGCAAGATTGAAAAGTATTGGAGATAAGCCATGAAAGTCAATTATGATAGTAAAACGGATACTCTTACCATCATTTTCGCCGAGACCCCAGTCGCTGAAAGCGACGAGGATAAGCCTGGCGTAATTCTGGATTATGACGACCAGGGCAACCTGGTCTCGCTGGAAATTCTGGATGCATCGCGGCGGGTGAATGTGCCAAGCAAAATTGAATATCAAGTTTCGCCCGCAGCGGGATAAAGGAAACAAAAAACTCCGAGATTTTCACTCGGAGTTTTTTGTTTATAAACTATTATTGCTACTACAAAATCTTATTTCATATAATTTGGCAAACAGATTTTGGTTCAACTTCACCCCTCGATCAAATCCCCCAGCCATTCCATCAACCCGCCTGACTCTTTCTCGGGCAGATCGCTTCTCACCTCCCCATTCCAGCCGTTGATCAACACCAGATGCTCATGCCCGCCGAAGGGCAGTTCGGTCATCCACACAGGGAGCAGGGTTAGGCGGAATGATTCAACCACCATTTTTGCAGAGGATGTGGAAATGAGTGTGGCAGGTTCGATCAGCATTGGCAAATCGCGTTTATAGCGGACAAGCGCCTGCGCACGCGCATCGAGCGAGGCTTCCGCCATCGGGATATCGTACACTTCGGCGGGCCAGTTGGCAAGAAATACAGGTTCGTAGGGTTTAACTGCGCGCAATTCAAAGGTGGAAATCAGTTTCAGGAATACTGCAGAAAGCTTGCGTTCGGCAGGGATCGGCAGGTCGTTGACCTGCACGGGATACAAATCTGAGACGCGTTTCAGCCGTGTTTCGCGAAAGCTTCCACTCAACGTTTCTTCATCGTTTTCATAGACCTCCCCCGTATATTCAATGGAGCCGCCGATGTCGAACGTCCATAGCGGGAGATAAACGCCGCGCGGCGGTTCAACCTTCCCTTCGAGTTGAATCTTGTTTCCCTCCACCCACTCAATCAAATGTTTGATGGAGCGCTTCTGATCAAACGCGTGCGGGATGATGCCGTCGGGCGCGAGCAACTGCTCCTCCGATTCCCAATTGACAACATGCGGCGAACCGCAATACACACAGGTTATTGAAATCTGATTCGGCGGCAAAATAAATTCGCATCCGCAACCCTCGCAATGAAACACCTGCTGGTTGAGCGGCTTGCCGTGTCCGCGCGCGGTTGCCATGGCAATGAGGAAATCTTTTTCGTCCGCAGTGCCGGGCTGGGCAGTAAACTTCTGATTGCGCGAACAATATTCACAAGTCAACGATTGACCATTGGGAGAAAACGACATCCGCCCGCCGCATTTGGGACACATGAATCGTTGGGCATCCGCCGCGCGCAAACCTTCGGGTGGCAACGGCAGGTGATCGGGATCAACGATCTCGTCCGCTTTGAGTTTGCCATCGAGAATCGCCAGCGCGCGCCGCGCCCGTGCATGTTGTAAATCATGCGAAAGACAGTTTTCGAGGGCTTTACGTTTTTCAACTTTTTCGTCAATCAACTGGCTCATCCAAAACCACGCTTCGGCGAGCACATCGTGGTCACTGCTCATGTAGGCAGCGCGATCCAAATAGCGAAGCGCGCTTTCGCGGTTGCCCGCCTTCGCTTCGATGATTCCGCTTTTTAGCAGTTCTTTTCCGTAATCGCTGAACATGGTTTTCTATTTTACCTTCAACGGCTTGAACCCCTCGCCCAATACCTCGTGCGCCACGCCGATGACCATGAACGCGTGCGGATCACACTCATTCACAATGGCTTTGAGCGTGGACACTTCTGCGCGCGTGATGACGCAATACAACACAGGCCGGTTTGTACCCGTGTACGCACCCGAGCCTTCGAGGATGGTGACGCCGCGATTCAATTCCTCGAGCACGCGATGCGAGACCGCATCCGACTCGGAGGTGACAATCATCGCCGTGCGGATGGTCGGGCCGCCTTCGAGGGTGGTCTCTGCAACCAAACCGCTCACGTAAAGGGCGATCATGGCGTACAAGGCTTGCTTCCAGCCGAAGATGAATCCCGCGCCGAGGATGACTGCCGAATCCACGAACAGGTAACTCTGCGTGATGGGAAGGCCACGCCAGTTGTTGAGAATGCGCGCCAAAATATCCGAGCCGCCGCTGGTACCGCGCGCGCGATAGACCAAACCATACCCGACTCCACTGACAATCGCGCCGTACAACGTGTTGAGGAAAATGTCGCCCTGCAAATCACGGATAAGCGCGGCGCCCAGACCGCCCGGCGCGAAGATTGCCGTGTTTGGCAACAGGTCAATGAAGGTGGAATATGTGAAGATGGCGACTGCCGTCCGCAGGGCGAAGCGATGACCGCCGAGGAAACTCCAGCCTAAAATGAAAAGCGGAATGTTCCCAACGAGGATCATCAAGCCGATGGGCCAGTCAGTGAAGTGGTTGATGAGTTGCGCGATGCCGCTCACACCGCCCGAGGCGAGTTGCGCCGGGATAAAGAAGGTGCGAAGTGAGAATGCTTGAATCAACGCAGAGAGGATGATGAGGAAGTAATCGCGCAGGGTGGGGAGGTATTTCTTCATTTTTTATGTATACCCGGTGGTTGAGTGGGCGGCATTCGTCTGCCGTATCGAAACCACCAATAACCAGAAAACAACTTGTAACAAAATTATTTTTCTGCTTCGCTGGTTTCGATACGCTCGCGGCGAACGCTCGCTACTCAACCAGCGGTTTATTTCAGATAATTTCCACGCCTGCCAATTTCTCAACCACACCGACCACCGCTGAGTTATCGAGTTCGCCCATGCCCGCATCCACCATTTGCTGAAAGAGTTTTGTATGCTCGATGGTGGAAGAGATGGGGATATCGTATTCCTTCGCAGTATCCATGATGATCTTTAAGTCCTTTAACTGCATGTGCGCCTTGAAGCCGGGGGTGCGATTGCCGTCGAACAAACGCGGCGGCTTCACGTCGAGCGTCCAGCATTGCGCCGCGCCGCCTTTGATCGCATCCACCACTTTGCGCGGGTCCACGCCTGCTTTCTTTGCAAATACGAGCAGTTCACCCATCGCCACCATTTGCGCGGCGACCATGATTTGATTCGCGGCTTTTGCCACCTGACCCGCGCCCGCGTCACCCACGTGTGTGACTGTTTTGCCCATAGACAGGAACACCGGCGTCGCCTTCTCCAGCGCCGACGCGTCACCGCCGACCATGATGGTGAGTGTGCCGTTGCGCGCACCGATATCTCCGCCTGAGACAGGCGCATCGAGCGCGAATACATTTTTCTCTTTGAGTTTTTCGGCGATCCTGCGCGCGGACCCTGGCTTGATGGTGGAGTTGTCAACATAAATAAGCCCGTGATGCGCGCCTTCGAGGATGCCGCGTTCGCCCAGCACAACCGTTTCCACATCAGGGGAATCGGGCAGGTTGGTGAAGACCAGATCCACTTGCGCGGCAACGACAGCCGGTGTGGACGCGGCTCGCGCGCCTTCCGCGACGAGTTCATCCACCGCGGCGCGCGAACGGTTGTGCACGATGAGAGGAAATCCCGCCTTGAGAATATTCCGCGCAATAGACTTGCCCATCAACCCCAGACCGATGTATCCGACTTTGAGCATACGAATTTCCTTTCACCATGTAGGCGCGAAGAACACAAAGATTTTTTAATTATAACCCGACCTCCCTCCGCCGCGCCTTCGGCGGGCGCCTCCCCAATTTCCGCAAGAAATCGTTGGACAATTTGTATGGACTGGGGACATGGTAAAAGCAAAGAGCCTGCCTCCAATGGAGAGACAGGCTCAATGGTCGTGTGAAGCGTGCGTCTATTTGATCGTGTACGTCACGTTCACAGTCACAACGAAGGTCAACTGTCCGGTTGCAATCGGCACGGCCGAAGCCGCCTCACCACCGCCACCGCCGCCGCCGCGTCCATCATAAAGCGGATAAGGCTGGCTGTCGGTGAAACTGATGGTCTGAATTTCGCCGAGTGAAACGCCTGCCACCGCAGAGAGTTCCTCCGCCTTTGCTTTCGCATCGGCAAGCGCGTCCGCGCGGGCTTGCTTGAGGGCTGAGTCTTTGTCAGCCACGTCGAATTGAATGCTGTTGACGGTGTTCGCGCCGGCGCCCACAACGGTATCGAGCAGATCGCCGAGTTTGCTCAGGTCGCGGATGGTCACATAGACGGTGTTATCCACCGAATAATATTTCTCGCCGGTGGGCGTGCCCGTGAGCGGGTCGTAGCGATCGAACGGGTAGATGCTGAAGCTGGTTGTGCGGATATCTTTGGCGTCTATGCCGAACGCGGTAAGCGCCTCGATCATTTTCTGGGTCTGGGCGTTGTTCGCCGTCACCGCTTCCGAAGCCGAGGGTAACTCGGTATGCACGCCAAGATAAATATAAGCAATATCCGGCACAAGGTTGGCTGTACCCGAACCCGCCACGCTCAACGATCGCGCCGGCGCACTGCTCGATGGCACCACGCCGCACGCACTCACGACGAGCGCAAGCAGGGTCACTGCCGCAAAAAAGATGGTTTTGGTTTTCATAGCTTTCACTCCTTTTGAATTTTTACCATTAGAAAGACGCCCCGCGCCGGAAAAAGTTCCCGCGCCCGGCTTGAATTTTAGCCCATTTGCCTGTACAATTCGTGTACATTTGTTCTATCCCCTAAAGGGGATGATATGCCTATCGCCTACCAGCAAATCTACGAAAAGATTCAAGAGATCGGCAAAGGCGCGCGCGAACGCAAGAAGACTCTCGAAGAACGACGAGCCAAAGCGCGCGACTTGCTGAATACCCACGCGTCAAATCTGGATTTTCTCCGCTCGAAAGTAGACTCCGCCAAACAAGGGGATGCCAACATCCGCTGTGCCTACCCGCTGGATGAAAACCTCGCTTCCTCCTTCGACGTTCAGCCTGTTTCACTCACCCCCACCTTAATCGCTGCCGACGGTTCACAGATCAACCCGGATCGTCACAGCGCAGTTCAGTTCGGGCTGGTCAATGTCGGCGCGATCATCATGAAGTTAAACTCAGGCGAGTCGCCTGAAATTTCCACGGAAAGCGAATTGCTCTTCGGTGACGATCTGCTTCCAAACGGAATCCCCATGTCTGACGGGATGGTAGCGCTCAAACGCGACCTCGCCGAGCGCATCAAACTCGATGATTTATCAAAGCGCATCAAAGGCGAGGTAGTCACCTTCACAGACGGTCCCATCGAGTTGTGGGGTGCCAAAGGCGAGGATGCCAATTCCTATGAAGACTTCATCAAAAGATATCTGACGATCCTCTCCCGCCTGCAATCCCGCGGCGTGACAACTGCCGGCTACGTGGATAAACCCTCTGCTGATTTGGTTGTCCGTTTGCTCGACATCGCGATGACGGATAACGAACAGATCCAACACCTGCGAGACTTCCATCCCTTGCGCGGCGTGAGTGACCGTTGGCTGTTCGGCGAGCGCGGGAATCCGCTGTTGAAGCCCGGTCATCGTTCGGCAGTGTTCAAGATCCAATCCAGTTCGGATAAGAGGTATACAGGCGTTTTAGCATTGCACTTTTTCTATTTGAATGTGGGAGCCGAGGGGCATCCCTGGCCCGTGCGCGTCGAGGTCCCCAAGTGGGTGGTGGATGATAAAGAGAAGTTGAATCTATTACATGCGGTTCTCGTCGAGCAATGCAGAATGATGGGAAGCAGACCCTACCCATATTTGCTTCATCGCGCGCACGAGACGGCGGTTGTGAAGCAGGAAGAGAAACAACAGATCGAGCAATTGTTGACGATGGAACTCCGCAAGAACAACGAAGATGTGGATGAGGGTTCGAATAAACAATCGGCGAAGGGTTTGCAGGGAAGAACAAAGAGATAATGTAGGGGCAGGGCTTGTCCCTGCCCAAAAGGGCGACCATCACCCCCTTCAGGGGGCATAGGGTCGCCCCTACGAAGGATGGAAGATATGACTCAACAAATCGAAATCGGACGGCTACTTCGCGCAGGGACAACGGGCTTCATCGCCGGCTGCCGCGTCAATCAACTCGACGCGCCGTCGTTTGGGGCATTGGTGCGCGCACCGCTGGGAGATGGCTACCAAATCTTTGGCCTGATCTACGATATTCACATTGACGATGACGGGCTGGTGCGTCAACTTGTCACGGCGGATAATGTCAGCGAGGAAGTGATGAAGGACAACCGTGAGCGGCGCATCGTGCCGGTAGAGATGTCCGTGCTGGCGGTGGGATATGAACAGGATGGGAAAATTTATCATCTTCTTCCGCCGCGCCCACCATTGAGTTTGGATGTGATCTACAAGTGCGATAACAAAGATATTGAGCGGTTTACCGAGAAGTTCGGGTATTTCAGGCATATTTTGAACAACAAGGAAATCCCAGTCGGTGAAGTGGTCGCGGCGCATATTTTGCAGGCACAGTCTGCACATAAGGATAAGAGTTGGCAGGAACGTGCGACACACGAGGTCATCACGCTATTGCGTGATGATTACCCGACGTTGATGTCTGTGTTGGGCGCGTTGAGCGATGTAAGTGTTTAAGGAATATCCGTTGGTTGAGTAGGCGGCGTGTTCGTTCGCCGCCGTATCGAAACCAACAGGTTACAAGAGAATTTTTGGAACAAGAGTTTATTGCTTAGTGATGGTTTCGATACGCCCCGCACGAGCATGCGAGGCTACTCAACCACCGAGTTGATATGAAAAGAGGAATTATGGAACAACTAACAAAAATTGGATACTTGGTCGGTGGCGGACTCAGGGAAAATTTTCGGGTGAGGCTTATTGTCTCACCGCAGGAGATTCAGGAGGGGGCGTTTGTGGTGATTCAAAGCGGCGAGTGGAATTATTATGGCATCGTCACAGACATTCAACTTGGCGCCACTGACCCGCGGTTTGCGGATGAGCAGATGGACGGTCGCTTCCCGGCGCACATCTCGAAGGCGTTGCATGGACAGACGTTGTATGCCAACCTCGAAGTGTTGCCGAATTTGATGTTGGAAGTGGGTCCTGAGTTGGGGACTCCTGCTTATAAAGATTGGCAGGGCAAGATTGATGCAGGGCTGAAAGATGCGCCGCGCATTCTGCCTGTCAAGAACATTCCGCCGCATCACGCGCAGGTTTTTCTGGCGAATGAAGGTGATATTGCGGAAATCTTCGGTAGCCCAGATGAAAAAGGCAATCTTGTTATCGGGTATACGCGCGAGCAGGGACATCCCGTGTGCATTGACATGGAGAAGTTCGTGCAGAGGTCGTCGGGGGTGTTTGGGGCAACGGGGACGGGCAAGTCGTTTTTGACGCGCCTCGTGCTGGCAGGTTTGATGCACTACAACAAAGCCTCGGTGCTTGTCCTGGATATGCACAACGAGTATGGCTTTGACGATGTGGCGTCAGACACGAAAAAAGCCGTGACGGGATTGAAGACCAAGTTCAAGTCGAAGGTGCGAGTCGTCGGCTTGGGAGGCGGATCAACCATCCGAGGGCAGGTCCCGGATTTTAATTTGGAAATCTCCACAGGAGACATTTCCACAGCCGATATTGAAACATTGACGCGCGAATTGAATCTAAAAGAGACCACGCCCACCACGCTGAACGCGTTGTATGGGTCGTTTGGTAAAGATTGGTTTACGCGCTTCAAAACGATGAATCGTTTCGAAGTGACAGTGGAGGATGATAAAGGCAAGACGAAGAAAGTTCCGCATCCTGATAGTGTGGCGGCTTGGGCAAATGAGAATGGCGTCAATGTGATGGCGGCGGAGGCTCTTTTTGAAAAGTTGGGACGTTTATTTGACAAGCATTATATTGTCGAGAAGCCCGCCGCTGACAGCGTGAAGGAAATTATCGCCTCGCTCGAGAACGGACAGCACGTGGTGCTGTCGTTTGGCAATCACGACCAGGACCTGGATTACCTGCTCGTGTCGAATTTGCTGACGCGCAAGATCCGCGCGGCGTGGGAGCAGAAGACCAACGCGTTCCGCACACATGGCAAGGAAGAACCGCGTCAATTAATTATTGTCGTTGAAGAAGCTCATAAACTGTTGAACCGCGAGATGGCGGCGCAGACGACCTTCGCGACTATCGCGCGCGAACTGCGCAAGTATTATGTGACGCTGTTGATCGTGGACCAGCGCCCGTCGCAAATTTATGACGAGGTCATGTCTCAATTGGGGACGCGCATCTCAGGCTGGCTCGGCGACGAGGACGACATCCACGCCGTGCTCTCGGGTCTCGCGGGACGGGAGGCTTTGCGCGGCATGCTGGCGCGACTCCAACCAAAAGAAGAGGTTCTGCTGTTGGGCTGGGGTGTCCCAATGCCGTTGCCTGTGCGCTCGAGACGGTATGATGAGGAGTTTTGGAAGGAGCTGCTCGGCGGCAAGGAAAAACGGAGCAAGGAGCAGAATTTGAAGGAGTTAGGGTTTTAGCATTAATGAGCAAAGAGTATAATCTGGGAAGATAAGAGTTATGGAAAATCCAGAATTTGAATGGGATGACAAAAAAGCAGACAGCAATCTCAAGAAGCATGATGTCAGCTTTGAGGAAGGCGCGACTATCTTCAACGATCCAATGATTGCCACAATAGTTGACCCTGACCATTCAAAAGGCGAAGAAAGATACATTTCAATTGGAATTTCTGTACAAGGTCGTTTACTGGTTGTCGTTCACACAGAACGCGAGGAAAGAATCCGCTTGATTAGCTGTAGGAAAGCGGCCAGCGGTGAAAGAAAAATATATGAAACGAACTAAAAAAATAAAAGATGATGAGATGCGTGCCGAGTACGATTTCAGCAAAGCCGAGCGCGGCAAATATTATCGCTCACTGGAAAAGGGTTACACGGTGCGGGTACACCAGAGCGACGGGACCACAGTGGTCAACCACTACACTCTGACAGAAGGCACGGTTTTACTTGCACCTGATGTGAAGGCGTATTTTCCCGATTCGGAAAGCGTCAACCATGCCTTGCGCTCGTTGATTAATCTAATCCCCGAGAAGAAGATAAGCCAGGTTGCAGAGAAGCAGGGAAGGTATGGGAGGAAATAGCCTGCTGTTGGGATGAGGTGTCCCGATGCCGTTGCCTGTGAGGTCGCGGCGGTATGACGAGGAGTTCTGGAAGGAGTTGTTGGGAGGCAAGGAGAAGAGGAGTAAGGAGCAGAATTTGCCTGTCCCGCCAAAGGCGGGGAAGGAGTTAGGGTTTTAGCAAATAAAAAGTGACTGCCACTAAAAGGGGTCACTTTTTATTTGAATTAGATATTTACTGGTAGTAAAATTACTTGACAGAACATGCGATCTAGTTTATACTATCAACAGGCTGAATGTTACCATTCAGATGTACCTTAACAGTTTATCTCCTTCTCTGGTACGTGCCATTGGCATCTTTATGATGTCAATCGTCTGAAAAGACGATTTTTACACGACTACGCTGCATCATGCTGTCGCGACTGCGTCTTACTACGCATCTCGCAACGCCGCAGCAATCAGCCCCACAACGGCGACTGGTGTGTCTGGAAAATGATGGTTTGG
>Ga0247727_10004888_pt1 | contig 27865 bp, 29 predicted proteins | sample WisWelCaveWW1625_FD_202498 | JGI IMG/M metagenome (GOLD analysis project Ga0247727, IMG submission 202498) | Biofilm microbial communities from Wishing Well Cave, Virginia, United States - WW16-25 | ecosystem: Environmental > Aquatic > Deep subsurface > Groundwater > Cave microbial mat | place...
AGCGCGCGGATTTTCAATTCGCCGATTTTGTAAGCAAGCGCCTGGCCGGGCCATGAGATATAGCGGTCGGTTTCGGTGCGGACTTCGTGCAACGACAGCGCCGTATTGGAACCGAGAAATTCCATCACTTGCTCGCGCGTCCAGCCTTTCGCGTGAATGCCGGTATCAATAACGAGACGGCACGCGCGCCACATTTCATAAGTCAATCTGCCGAAGTTGCTGTATGGGTTCGTGTAAAACCCCGCTTCGAGTCCGAGCCGCTCCGAGTAAAGTCCCCACCCTTCGCCGAACGCGGAGAGATACGTGAAGCGGCGAAAATTCGGCAGGCCTTCCATTTCGCGCGCGAGGGCGTTTTGCAAATGATGGCCGGGCACCGCCTCGTGCAGGGTGAGCGATTCGAGAATGTACAGCGGCCGATTTTCCAGCGCGTACGTATTCACCCAATAATAGCCCGGCTCCGTGCTGCCGAGCGCCGGGCCGACGTAACGTCCGCCGGTGTATTTCGGCGCGAGATGCGCAGGCACGGCTTGCACGCCGTACGGCAGGCGCGGCAATTTTTTGAACAACGCCGGCAATTTCGCCTCCATGCGCTTCGCGATGTAACTCGCTTCCTTCAACAACTCGTCCGGCGTTTTCGCATAAAACTGCGGATCGGTGCGCAAGAATTTCAAGAACGCCGCGAAATCGCCTTTGAAACCGACCTGCTGAATAATCTCCATCATCTCGTTGCGAATGCGCTGGACTTCGCCGAGGCCGAGCTGATGGATTTCCTCGACGCTCATCTCCAGCGTCGTAAAAAATTTCACGCGCTGCGCGTAATATTCGCGCCCGTTCGGCAACTCCGACGCGCCGAGGCTCGGGCGCGCTTGCGGAATGTATTCTTTCGCAAAAAAATCCAGCAGCGTTTGATAACCGGGAATAATAGCTTCGCGAATTGCGGCGGCGCCGGCTTGCGTAAGCCGCGCCTTTTCGTTCTCCGGCATCGCCGCGGGAAATTTGGTAAATGGCGTATAGAAAACGCTTTTCGCGGGATCGTCAACGAGGTGCGTCGCCATTGTGACTTCAAAACCTTGCAGAACAATCTGCGGCATGGTCATGCCGGCTTGCAACCCTTCTTTGAGCAACTCGATATGCTGCGCGACAAAATTCGGAAAAGCGCGCAGGCGTTTGATATAATTTTCATAATCCTGCACCGTCGCACGCGGCGCTTGATTCGGCAAGCGCGCAAAGCCGATATGAAAACCGTCATCGACCGTGAAGGGAATCAAATACGCTTTGTATTCGAAGTTGGCGAGATTGTCTTCTAATTGAAATTTGAAAATGTCGTAATTGATTTGATCATTGTGATTCAAACGCGCGCGGTCGATTTTTTCCAGACGGCTCAACAGACCGCGCCAGAACTCGACGCGATGGGTTTTGGCCGCGACACTCACGTCGGCTAAACGATCATCGTATTGATGATTTCCCGTGGTCGTGGCGAAAACCGGCTCTGCGGCTAAACGAAAATCCCATTCTTCGGCGAAGATCGCGTGCAGCGGGGTTTGCTGATTTTGCGGCGAAATACAACTCGACAACGCCAGTCCGACTAAGAAAACGGCAAGAAAATTTTTCATAATTTCCTCTCGCGTGATTTGGGATTTGCCCCGCTACGGCGGGGGCGATCCGTATTACGATAAACTCACCAACACAAAATAACAAAGTTGGGCGATATAAGCGTGCAGCGCCAGCGCCGGCGGCTTTTTTATAAACAGGCCCAACCGCAAGCCAATATAAGAAAGAATAAAACCAAAGGCAAACCACGCCAGATAATTTTGCAAGGGGATGCTTTCGTTTTCCCACGTCCAATAACCCAACTTCGTTGCTGCCGGCTCCATAAAAAGGTCGAAAGCCACCATCAACACGGCGATCAGCAAAGCGGCGATGAACGGCTTTGCAAAAATACGCGGCGGCAAAAAATATTGCGCGATGGCTGCGGAGCTGATGAGCATCGCCAGCCACGCGAAGCCAATAGCGACGGGAATATCCCAAATCCGCGGCTGCAAAGTCGGGCCATAAAAATAGGAACCGAAAATCACGCCGGTTTTTACGCCGGCCAATTCAATAAAAAAGCAGACGACGCAAACAAAGATGCACCACGCCATGAATGGGCGCCGGCGCTGCTCATGAAAATACTCCAGACAAAGCAGCAAACAAAGCGCGATGAGCAGCGGCGCGGCCAATAGCCGCATCGTCGTTTGCAAAACGCCGAGAATATGCCACAGCCCGCCGGCGAGCAAAAGAATATAAAGACCGGCAATCTTGTAGCGCAGATATTTTGCCTGCCCAGCCGCGGCAAGCGAGGGTGGGGCGGCTTGGCTACCAACGTTTTTTTTTGTTGCCGTGAAGTGGGCTGGCATAGAAAACAACGCTAAAGATATTTTGTGTGATTTTGTTTAAAAATTTAAACTTCATACCGCCGTTACTTGCACGGCACGCCCTTTCCATTTCAGGCTGCCGGTTTTGTAGCAGCGATAAGAATTAAATCCGATCAAGATGATATATAAAATGGAAACAGGATGCAACAGCGTGCTCGTGAAAACCGGTTGTGCAAATTTTATCGCCAGCAGGAAACGAATCAAAACATTCATGGCAATCGTTGATAGGGCGAGCATGGTCAACGGTTTGAACCAGACGAGAATATACGGCGCGACATGAATGAAAAACAGCAACACCAGCGTAATAAAAAACGGCACGGCTTTGAAATTCATCAACCCGAAGAGATTTTTCGAGTATCCCTCCCAAACTTCACGGCTGGAATGATACATGCGGCTGAACACTTCGTCGCGCGCGGAGGCCGCGAGAATTTTTTCGCCGTGGCGCTTCGCGAGCCGGCTCAATTCGACATCTTCCACAACATGATGACACACCGCACGATGGCCGCCGATTTTTGCATACGCCGCGCGCGTGAACGCCAGCCATTGCCCATTCGCCGCCGCAAGCGAAGCGCCTTTGCCGTAATACGTCAGCCACAGCGGCAGATAGCTGTAAACGAACATGTTGACGACGGGCACGGCCAATTTCTCCGGCAGCGTTTCCGTGATCTGATGACAGAACGCCGAGAGCAGGCCGAGATCATATTTTTGCATCCAGCCGATCGTGTGCGCAACGGCTTGCGGCGAATAACGATTATCGGCGTCGGTGAAAATAAAAATTTCTCCGGTGGCTTGCTCGCTGAGTTGATGGCAAGCCCAGTTTTTTCCCAGCCAGCCGGCCGGCAACGGCGCGCCGTCAATGAGTTGCACGCGTTGATCGCGCGCAGAAAATTGCCGGACGATAGCCGCCGTGTCATCGGCCGAGTCGTCGTTTAAAACAAAAATTTCCAAATTTGGATAATCTTGCTCGATGAGGCCTTCCAAACACGCGTCGATATTTTTCTCTTCATTGCGCGCCGGAACGAGCACGGAAACGCGCGGTGCGATTTTGCGCGCGGGCGCGTATTTTAGCATCGGCGCGGTGAGAACGTTGAACAGCGTAATCATTAAAACAGCGCCGAGCAAGGCGATGAGGCTAAACAGGATCAGAGCCAATATTTTGCCCGGTTTGATGGTGTCAATGCCTATTGCCGGCCCAATAAAATCCGGCCCTTCTCTTTTTGGATGATGCGCCGTTTCAAATCATCGAGCAAAGCTTCTTCAATCTCCTGCAGGCGTTGCGTGCCGCCGCACGTGTTGTGGTTCACGATAACATTTTCACCAAACAGAAAAAAGGCGACGGGAAGCTGTTCGTTCAAAAACTCCGTTTTGATCGCCAGCGGCAGGAGGTTGACGTCGCCGCCATGCAGACGCAAAACCAATTCCACGCCGTTTTTAAAAATGAACGGGCGTTGCTCCCACGGCAACAGCTCGCCCTGCGGAAAAATGCACAGCAGCGGTCGCGGCGCAATCTTTTCATTCAAAATCCCGGCGGAATAGCGCAAAGAATTTTTAATGCTGCCGGTGGAATCAGGCGTGATGGAATAGGCGCCGAGGCGGGAGAAAAATTTGTAGCGGGCGAGCTGATCTTCGCGCATCATCAAATACATTTTGCGGCGGAATAATTGCTTGTTGAGCAGATAAACAAAAAATCCATCCCACCACGTGCTGTGATTGGGCAGGAGCAGCACCGGCAAATCCGGCGCGAGCTCCGGCTTTTTTCCAAACAGCGAAAGCGTCCGGAAGTGGCGTTGGCAAAGCCGCGTGACATACGGTTGAAAAATCCAATCGGCCCACGCCGCGTGTTGTGCTTTGATCATACTTTGTTTGGTAAACAAAAGCCTCCTGGCAGCAACGGCTTTTCACGGTTTTGGCCAAAATGCCGGCGTTTGGTAACTCAATATAATCACGAATCCTGCTATTTTAAAGACTTTTTTCAACATTCTGTACCTTCGCAAACTTGTTGCCGGCGGCACAAAGTCGCGGCTTGCAAAAATCGCTTTGCCGTTGTATATTCCCTAAGCCGAAACGACCGCGCCGCGGTTCTGGCTTTTATGCAGAATAAATCCTTTTAGCATTTTTTCTTTTTATCTTTTTTGCTTAATCCTATGCCCATCATCGACATTCACGTTCACATTCAGCCGTGGGAGCAGCTCAAGCCCGAGGTCTATGCGAAAATGACCGCGGGCCGCAAAGATCTGGCGGCGATTCAAAATTTCATGCGCTCGCCCAAAGCGTTTTTGGAATTTCTCGACGTCAGCGGCGTCGAACGCGTGGGATTGATCAATTATCCCAGTCCCGATCTCATGGGCTTCACCGCGGCGACGAATGATTTTGTCGCGAAGTATTGCCGGGAAAATCCGCAGCGGCTCGTCGCGTTTGGCGGCGTGCACCCGCGCTTCTGCGCCGACGTTGACGCGGAGATGACGCGGCTACTCCAACTCGGTATTCGTTGTTTAAAGGTGCATCCGCCGCATCAAATGCTCGCCGCCAATGCCTATCGCGACGGCAACGCCGGCCAGGAAATTTTTTATCGCGGCGCGGAGAAAGAGAACATGCTCGTCATGTTTCACGGCGGCACCAGCATTTTCCCGGGCGCGCGCAATGTTTATGCGGACACGATGCCGATCGACGACGTCGCCGTGGATTTTCCGAATTTAAAAATCATCATTGCCCACGCCGGCCGGCCTTTGCACACGGAGACGACGTTCTTTCTCCTGCGCCGCCACAAAAATATACATATCGATATTTCTGGCATTCCGCCGAAGAGATTGTTAGATTATCTGCCGCGCCTCGACGAGATCGCCAACAAAACGCTGTGGGGCACGGACTGGCCCAGCCCCGGCGTGACGGACATGCGCAAGAATATTGATGATTTTCTCGCGCTGCCGATTGCGGCGCCAATGAAAGAAGCGATTTTGTTTGAGAATGCGATGCGGTTGTTGAAAGAATGTGGCGTCGTCTAAAGCCAGTAGCCAGTATTCAGTGGTCAGTATTCAGTAGTCAGACACATTCAGTTTCGACTGAAAACTGAACACTGAAAACTGAATACTGGTTACTGAATACTGGAAACTGAATACTAAAAACAATGAGCACGATTCATGAAATCTGTTTACCTCAACCAACACGGCGACGAGTCCGTTCTACAATACGGCGACTTGCCGGAGCCGGTCGCGAGTCCGGGAAAAGTTGTCGTGCAAATCAAAGCCTGCGCGTTGAATCATCTCGATCTGTGGGTGCGCCGTGGCTTGCCCGCTCTGAAACTGCCGATGCCGCACATTCTCGGCTCGGATATTTCCGGCACCGTTGCGGAAGTGGGTGCGGGAATTTCGCATGTCAATGCCGGGCAGGAAATCATTATCTCGCCCGGTATTTCGTGCGGGCATTGCGAGCATTGTCTCGCCGGCGCGGATAACAACTGCCACCATTACGGCGTGATCGGCGAGCACACCACCGGCGGTTATGCGCAATTCATTAGCGTGCCGGCGCAAAATATTGTGCCGAAGCCGCCGAATTTAAATTTCATCGAAGCCGCATCGTTTCCACTGACGTTTCTCACCGCGTGGCACATGCTCGTCGCGAACTGCCAAATTCGTCCGGGCGATTGGGTGCTCGTTCTCGCGGCCGGTAGCGGCGTCGGCGTGGCCGCGATTCAAATTGCCAAACTGCACAACGCCACGGTGATTGCCGCCGCGGGCAGCGACGCCAAATTGGCAAAGGCGAAAACCCTCGGCGCGGATTTTTTCATTAATTATGAACAACAAAATTTCCGCGACGAAGTGCGCCAACTCACCAACAAACGCGGCGTCGATATTATCTTTGAGCACCTCGGCGAAAAAACCTGGGACGATTCGATCAAGTCGCTCGCCACCGGCGGCCGTCTCGTCACCTGCGGCGCGACCACCGGTTATCGCGCGGTCACGGATTTGCGGTATCTGTTTTCCAAGAATCTCAAAATTTTTGGCAATATCATGGGCTCGAAGAGCGAGGTGCTGCGCATTACAGAGTTTTTTAAATCCGGCCGGTTCCGTCCGGTGATCGATCGCGTGCTGCCGCTGGCGGAAGCGCGCGCGGCGCATCGGATTCTGGCGAAACGCGAGCAGTTTGGAAAGGTGGTGCTGGAAATCGAATAAAATTTTCTGTTTTGAGAATTGGCAAATAGTTTTTAACTTGTTAAAAAAGATTAATGCGTTTTCTGCTTTGCACGAATAGGTTGTCATTTCGAGTCCCGAGCACGGGACGAGAAATCCTTTACTAAAAAGATTCCCTGCGGGCGTCGCCTCGTCGCTTCGCTCCTCTTAGGAAACATGCAAAGTTTCCGAACCTTAAAGCAACGGCTTCTCGTTGTGAGAGCTGCCAAGAAACGGTCATTCGAGAGCGTTTTTCAGCGAAGCAATCTTTTGGAATTATAGCAGATCGCTTCGTCGCAAAAAACGCTCCTCGCGATGACAATGTTTCTTGCTGAAAAAGCCACTATTAGTGGTCGAACACTCGGAATGACCTATTTACTCATTCAAAAAAATGCTGTAAGAATCGCATTGCAAAAATCGTAAACGGAAAATTTCGACATTGTATTATCAACAAGTGCGTCAATTGCACAATCAATATTTAAAGGGTGAGATCACTTTTCGACGCATGGCAAAAGAACTGGGCTTGGAATACCGTCAATTATATGCTTTGCTCGAGGAATTGAAATTGCCACTGGCATAAACTTGAAGTTGCCTTCACACAATCTCCTCCCACCATGAAAAAAAACATTCGCACGGTTACCGTCATCGGCGCGGGCACGATGGGCCGCGGGATTGCGTACGCCTCGTGTCTCGCCGGATACGCCACCAAGCTTTACGACGTTGAAATTAAAATTTTGAACACCGCCGTTGAAAATATCGCCGGCAGTTTTCGCAAAGCGGTTGACAAGGCGATGCTCTCAACGGAGGTCGTCGATCAATCTTTGGCGCGCTTAAAAACATTCACGAATTTGCCCACTGCGGTCGGAGACGCCGATTTTGTGATCGAAGCCGTGCCCGAAAGAATCGATTTGAAAATCGATTTGTTTCACCAGCTCGATGAAATCACGCCGGCGCAGGCGATTTTTGCGACGAACACTTCTTCGCTTTCCGTCACCGAAATGGCCGGCGCCACCAAACGGCCGGCGCAAGTGATCGGCATGCACTTCTTCAATCCCGTGCCGTTGATGAAGCTCATCGAAATCATTCGCGGCCTCGAAACTTCGGAGGCGACGATTGCGGCGACACAGGACGTTGCGTCGGCGATGAAAAAAGAAACCGTGCTGATCAACGAATCACCCGGCTTCATCACCACGCGGATCAATGCGATGATCGGCAACGAGGCGTTTTACATGCTGCAAGAAGGCGTCGCCAGCGCGCGGGAAATCGACAAAGCGCTGAAGCTCGGCCTCAATCATCCGATGGGCCCGTTCGAACTGGTCGATCTCGTCGGCCTCGACGTGCGGCTGAACATTCTCAATTTTCTCCATCAAACCCTCGGCGAAAAATTCCGGCCCTGCCCGTTGATGGTGAAATACGTGAAAGCCGGGCGGCTTGGACGGAAAGTGGGAAAGGGCGTTTATGATTATTCGTAACGTCGGAGTGCAAACTTTAGTTTGCAAGTGGCGCATCAAAATTTTTACAAGGGAATGAAAAATGAACGGGGAAAAAATTTTTAAAAAACTTCGCCTCTTCCTCGCTTCGCCCGGCGACGTTGCCGCCGAACGCGCCCGTCTGCACAGCGTCGTCGATGAGCTGAACCGCACCGGCAATCTCGCCGATGAATACGGCCTCGCGCTCGAAGTGCTCGATTGGCAAACGCACGTGGCGCCGCTGCTGGGCCGGCCCGAAGACGTCGTGATGCAACAATTGCCGGTGGACGCATGGGATATTTTTGTCGGCGTGATGTGGCTGCGCTTCGGCACGTCGACGCAAGCGCGCGATCCGCAAACCGGCCAGCCGTTCAATTCCGGCACGGAAGAAGAGTTTGCGCTCGCGTATAATAAATGGAAGAAAGAAGGCCATCCGAAAATTTTGTTCTATTGCTGTACGCGCACCGTGGTCAATCCGCACGACATTGATTTGGAGCAATTCGCGCGGGTGAAAAATTTTCTCAAACGCTTTGAAGAAAAAGGCGCGACGCCCGGATTGTACCAAAGTTTTCAAACCACGGAAGAGTTCGAGCGGCGCGTGCGGCAGGATTTAACGCGGCTGATCTTGCAATATGGCAAAGAAGTGCTGCATCACGCGCCGCCGCAGCCGGTCGCGGAACTGGCGGCGCAGGGCGGCGACCTCGAGCAGCGTTATCTCGATTTCATGCGCCGTGAACATGGACGCCTCAAGCTATTCGGTTTTCTTTCACAGGCCAATATCGACGTCGGCACGTTGGAAGTTTTTGTCTCGCTGCGTTTTGCGGAATATGGCCGCGAGCTTGATCGGAAACGCCTGCCGGAAATGGCCGAACGCGAGGATCGGGCGTTGACGCCGCCGGAAGTTTTGGGACGCGCCATTCAGAAAAAGAAATCCTTGCTGCTGCTCGGCGGCCCCGGCTCCGGCAAAACCACGCTGCTGAAGTATTTCAGCATTTGTTGTCTCGAGCCGCGCGCCGGCCTGCCGCTCCAACCGCCGCGCATTCCTATTTTAGTGCCGCTGCGCCAGATCAGCGATCCCGCGCAGCCTTTTGTCGAAGCGTTGGCGGCGTGGGCGAAGGCCAACAATCAAAATCTGCCGCCGGCGTTGTTGGAGCATTGGCTGCTCCGCCGCGGGGCGCTGGTGTTGCTGGACGGGCTGGACGAAGTGAGCGATCTCAAAACGCGCCGCCAGGTTTGTGAGTGGATTGACAAAGCCGCGCCGGCTTTTCCGGCCTCGACGTTTGTGGTCACTTGCCGGTTTACCGGTTATCGCGAGGCCGAGGGCGTCACGCTGCAAACGCCGCTGGTGCGCGCGGACGTACTCGATTTCAACGTGGAACAGCAGCGCTTGTTTTTGCAGCAATGGTTTCGCGCCGCGCAGCGCGAAAGCCTGGATGAACGCGAGGGTCGTGATGCGGTGCGGCTGTTAGAATTGGATCATGAAGCGGCGGCGCAAACCGAAGCCGTGATGGAATTTCTCGGCCGCGAAGAGAGCCGCGCCTTGCGCGAGATGGCGAGCGTGCCGGTGCTGCTGCAAATTATGGCGATCATTTGGAAGGAACAGGGCAGCCTGTCGGGCGAGCGTGTCGAGCTCTACAATCGCTGCATGGATTTTTTGCTCGATCATCGTGACAAAGCGAAAAAAATCGAGCCGCTGCTGAGCGCGGGAAAAGCGCGGCTGGTGTTGCGGCCGTTGGCGCTGTGGATGCACGCGGATTTGCAAAAAGACGAAGCGCCGGTGGAAACAGTGGAAAAGCAGCTTGCCGAAAAATTGCAAGCCGTGCGCCCGGGAACCACGCCGCGCGAATTTCTCGAAAACCTGCGCGACCGCGCCGGCGTGTTCGTCGGCGCCGGCGCCGACACTTATACTTTTCAGCACAAATCGTTTCGCGAGTTTTTGGCGGCGCTGGAAATTGCCAACCGTGGCGCGGCGGACATTTTGGTGGAAAATTTCGGCAACGATTGGTGGCGGGAAATTTTGTTGTTCAGCGCCGGCCTCACCAGCCCGGAAATTTTTCCGACGTTTTTGGAAATTTTTTTGAGACACGAAAAGAACGCCGGCGCCGTTTCCCCGCTGTTGTTGCAGCTCGTGGCCGAGGCCGCAGCCAAGCCGCTGGCGCCGTTTGAAAAGACGATTCGCAATCAAAAGCTCGTTTGGCAAAAACGCTACAATGCGTTGAAATGTGTGAAGCTGTTGCGTTCGGAGGCCGCTGTTGCGTTGGTGCAAGCCGCGCGACAGGATAAAGAGCCGAAAGTTCGCCAATTGGCCGAGCAGATTTTGATCGAATGGCTGGTGATCAAACCGTCGACCGTTGTTATTGAGATGGCGCTTCCGCGTTTCTTTAATCCAATTGAACAAAATGCCGAATATATTCTCATTTCTGCCGGCACATACAAATACTCCGTGACCGGCAAAATCGTGCAAGCGTCGGATTTGTATTTTGCCAAATATCCGGTGACTAACAAGTTATACAATTTTTTTCTAAAAGCTTTGCCGAAAAATAAACGTGCTGAGCATCGTTCTCGTTTAGCGGACGACAAACGTTTCAACGGCGATGATCAGCCGGTGGTGGGCGTGAACTGGCACGATGCGATGGCGTACTGCGAATGGCTGACGGAACAGCAAAAGGCAAAAAGCAAAGGGCAAAAGGCAAATGGGGTTTTTCGGCTGCCAAAAGAAGATGAGTGGGAATGGGCGGCGACGGGCGGCAAAAGAGAATATCCGTGGGGCAATGAGAAGCCGGATGATACGCGCGCGAATTACGGTAACAAAGTAGGACGGCCGACACCGGTGGGCTCTTATCCCTCTGGCGCGACGCCGGAGGGCTTGATGGACATGGCCGGCAATGTGTGGGAGTGGATGGAGAATTGGTATGATAAAGATCAAGACGTGCGGGTGTTGCGTGGTGGAGCTTATTATTCGGATGCTGACGGCCTTCGCGGGTCGGGGCGCTTCAACGGCTATCCCGACTATGGGAGCCCCGACCTCGGTTTCCGCGTGTGTGCCGGCGAGTCATAAGCTTTTGAAATCCTGAATCCCTGACCCACTGAACCCCTGAAAAACAGAGACCCCGCCCGGCGGGGTCGAAAATTTTTTTGAAAATTCGTCATTTCGTTCCTAGCGGCAATTTCCACATTGACAAAGAGGCCGAAGTTTTGTAAGTTGTGTTTATGCATCTGCAATTGAATAGCCGGTAAAACTAATCAAGAGGCTAAATCATGAAATACAAAATCGTTCTGCGGCAATCCGAAGAAGGCTATAGTGTTTCGTGTCCGGCGTTGCCCGGCTGCTGGTCGCAAGGTGAGACCGAGCAGGAAGCGATTGCGAATATTCAAGACGCCGTTCAAGAGTATCTGGCGGCGATTGCTGAATCTTTTCAAAACGCCGATGTGCGTGAAATCGAAGTTCCGGCCTGATTAAAGAGGCCGAAGTTTTGTAAGTTGTAACGGTTGCAATTGCCGACGGACATAACGACTGCCGTGAAATAAAGATCAACCCCAAAACAGGCGCTTGAAAGGAACCACTGAATATGGCAAACCATACAGCAGAACTCGCCGTGACGATTCCTTTGAAAGATTTGGAAAATCTCATTCGCCGCGCCGTGCATGATGAAATCGTCAAGCTCGTGCGGCGACAACCGGCAACATTTTATCTTGAACCCCAAACGCCGCTCTATGAAGATTTGGCAACTATTGCACGATTGAAGAAACGCGGTAAAGCAAAAGCGTATTCACGGCAGGAGGCGTTCGGTGGTTAAGGGCAATTTTGCATACCAAGACGCCTACCTCAAAATTTTTACCAAAAACTACGAAAAATTTAAAAGCCTGCAATCGCGTATTGATAAGAAATGTGAGCAGGTATTGAAAGCTCCATATGACGGCACCGAATTTCTCGCCGATGCAACGCAGGGTTTGAATTTAAAGGGATGTCGCAGTATTCGCGTCGATCGCAATGTTCGAATCGTCTTCGTGATTTGTGAAGAGTGCCGTCATTTTAAAGATTGTGAATACTGTTTCTGTGAAGGCCTACCGGATAAAGCGGTTATATTTTTGACTGTAAATACGCATCAACGCGCCTATAAACTCAAATAAATTTTAAAATGAACTGTAATATTTGCGGCGGCACTCGAGTTTCGTCCTTGATTGACTATTCGGTATTTTATCAAGGCGCGCCGATTGTTATCGAAAACGTGCCCGCCGATGTTTGCCAGCAATGCGGAGAGCAATACTTTGCTCCGGGAACGGCAAAAATGCTGCAAAGCGTCGTCTGGAACAAACGAAAACCTAAACGGACGATTGAGACCCCGGTCTATGATATGCCGGTTCTCGCTTAGGGGTGTCGGTTAATCGAAGAATTTAAAAAGCGGCTTTGAATCTGAAGCGGTTAAGTAAAACGGAGATTTTATGCACAACGAATTCACCGCCATCATCGAGCGCGATGAAGACTGGTATATCGCCTATTGCCCGGAGATTCCCGGCGCCAATGGGCAGGGACGCACCGTCGAGGAGTGCAAAAAAAGTCTGGCCGCGGCGATTGCGCTGATTCAAGTAGAGGCCGTGCCGCGTCAAACCGAAATACCGAATAATCTGGCAAGAAAGATTTGCCGCGGATTGTCTGTTCCCGAAATTGGCAGATAATGTCTTGCTCCAATTGACAAAGAACGCGAAGTTTTGTAAATTTATCAAGGCCGTTCAATTCTCGACAGGGACTTTCGCATGCGCAAAAAACGCCCGGCATACGAACCGCATGAAGAATGGATCATTCAGGCGCTCAAGCGGATTTTCAAAGAGCTTGCGATCAAGGCCGATGATCATCTCAAAATCGGCAAATTACCGCTGGAAATCGACCTGGTCGCCGTGGTTGGGAATAAGAAAGCGCTTGCAAAGCTGCCAGCACTTTTTCGTTATTTTCAACGACACAATATTCTGGAGATCAAAAGCGAGAAGGCCCACTTTAAAGTTGCCGACTTGCAGAAACTGCAAGCGTACGGCTGGCATTACATGATGAAGCATGCCGTGGAAAGCCCGAAACAGGTGACGTTAACCGCGCTGGTGCATCATCTGCCGCGAGCGGTTCTGAAGGCGTTGCCGGAATATGATTTTGAGCCGGCAGGTAAAGGCATATTCTGCCGTCGCTCCCATCCGGTTTCGTACGTGATCGTCCTCAAAGACGTGCCGGACGAATTATTGCCGGAGGAATTGCAAGTCTTTTCCAATCCGGAGCGACGCATGCGCGCTTTGCTTGCAGCCTTGCGCAAAGGCGGAAACTCCCCGATTGTCGAAGCCATTTTAAATCTTTATGAAAGCGAGGTCGAACAAATCATGACCAGAGAAGCATTGGCTCAAAAACTTGTCAAGATTGTCGGCGAAAAGAAGATTCTTGCCCTTCTTGACAAAGAGAAAGTGATGAAGTCGCTCAACAAAGAAGATCACTTGCGGGCGCTCAACAAAGAAGATCACTTGCGGGCGCTTGGCAAGGAAGGTCTTTTGACCGTTCTCTCGAGAAACGAACAGTTGTTGAAAACCGCCATGGCAAAATTGAAGCCGGAAAAAAGGCGGAAAATTTTTGACGCGGCCGACCGCAATTAGTTGGAAAATGAAACCGGAGCAAGTGCGGAAAATACTTGGCAAGAGCAGTCGCAATGACACGAAATAACTGCCTTAAACAAGGAAAGGAAACTCCATGAAAATCACCGTAGTCGGCGCCGGCCATGTCGGCGCGACCACCGCGCTCAGACTGGCGGAAAAAAAACTGGCAAATGAAATCGTCATCATCGATATTCTTGAAGGCATTCCCGCAGGCAAGGCGCTCGATCTGTGGGAATCCGCGCCGGTGGAAGGTTTTGATTGCAAAGTCATTGGTTCGTCCAATGATTATGCGCTGACGAAAAATTCGGACATCGTCGTCATCACCGCCGGTCTCGCGCGCAAGCCGGGCATGAGCCGCGACGATTTGCAGGCAACGAACGCCGGCATCGTCAAAACCGTCACCGAGAATGTCGTTAATAATTCGCCGCAATGCAAAATCATCACCGTCACCAATCCGCTGGACGTGATGACGTACGTCGCGATGAAAGTCAGCGGCTTCGAGCCGAACCGCGTGTTCGGCATGGCCGGCGTGTTGGACACCGCGCGTTATCGCACGTTTATTTCGATGGAGCTGAATGTGTCGGTGCGCGATATTTCGGCGCTGGTGCTCGGCGGCCACGGCGATGACATGGTGCCGCTGCCGCGCCTCACCACCGTCGGCGGCATTCCGCTCACCGAACTGCTGGCGAAAGACCGCATCGACGCCATCGTCGATCGCGCGAAAAACGGCGGCGCCGAGATCGTGAAATATCTCAAAGAAGGCAGCGCTTATTATGCGCCGTCCGCCTCGGTGGCGGAAATGGTGGAGTCCGTCGTGCGCGATGCGAAGCGCATTCTGCCGTGCGCGGCGTGGCTCACCGGCCAATACGGTTTGAAAGAGGTTTATGTCGGCGTGCCGGTGAAGCTCGGCAAAAACGGCGTCGAGCAAATTTATGAAGTGAAATTGAGCGATGCCGAATTAAAACTGCTGCAGGAATCCGCCGGCCGCGTGAAGGAGAATATCGCGAAGCTGAAGATTTAGTTTATTAAGAATTAAATCTGCGCAAAAAGTAAAGAAAATGCCACACGGATAAAAGCGGCACACGGATTTATCCATGTGTTGCTTTTATCCGTGTGGGAAGCATGTTTGGCTTCGCCCGCGTTGGGTGCCGGCTCACCTAGCTGATATAAAATAAAAAAGGAGTTGTCACGCTGAAACTGACAACTCCTGCGAAGGGTCGGGGCGAGAGGATTTGAACCTCCGACCCCTTGACCCCCAGTCAAGTGCGCTAACCGGACTGCGCTACGCCCCGACATGTAACAAAACAATTTACTCACAAAAGCCGTTTTTTGCAAGGCTTTTATCAAGAATTTTGCCGAGGATTTTGCCATGCCCGCAATGCCGTCGTTCGACGTCGTCAGCCAGGTCGATATGCAGGAAGTCGACAATGCGATCAACAACACCAAAAAAGAGCTGCAGGGACGCTACGATTTCCGCGGCTCGAAAACGACGATTGAATTGAACAAGAAAGAAAATCAGATTACGCTGCACACGGAAGACGAAATGAAAGTGCGCGCCCTGCGCGAGATGCTGTCGAATCATCTGGCCAAGCGCAAAATCGATCCGCGCGCGCTGGAGTTTGGCGAGGTGCAGCCGGCGCTGGGCAGCAACGTCAAAGTCGAGGTGAAAATTCATCAAGGCATTGCCGCGGAAGTGGCGCGTGAAATCGTCAAGCTCATCAAAGATTCCAAGCTCAAAGTGCAGGCCGCGATGCAGGACGAGCAGGTGCGCGTCACCGGCAAACAGATCGACGATTTGCAGGCCGTCATCAAGCTCTTGCGCGGCAGCACGATTAAAATTCCGCTGCAGTTTGTGAACATGAAGAATTGATCGGCGTCTGATGAAACACTGATAAGTCTCCGACTTTTCCCAACGGATGGAAAAACGACCAACGGATATTAAGTTTTTTTCTGGTGTTTGATTTCCCTGCTGATTGAATCCTATCGCGATGGGATTCAATTATAGAAATGTATAACTCAGGCCGGCGGCCATGGTTTGTTTGCGCTGAATTTTGCCGCGGCTCACCGGCGGCTCTTTGAGCAGTTGCACGTTGAAATTGACCGTCACATATTTGCTCACTTTGGCCGCCAGCGTGTTGTCGGAGCGCATGATGATGATGTCGAAGTTTTTGAAGGGGTCGAAAAGCTCCAGCTTGCCGGTGAAGAGCAGGTTGGGATGCATTTGCCACGTTGCTTCGGTGACCGATTCGAGGCCGCCTTCGACTTTGGTTTTCTCAATGGCTTTGGTCGCCGGATTGTCGGCATACGTATTGAAATCCGAGGTGATCACTTCGCGCAACGCCGCGCCAAGCCGCGTTTTGAGTTGCGGGATGGGTTGATAACCGAGACCGGCGCTCTGCGTGAGATAACCGGGATCAAGAAATTTTGAAACTTGCACAAATTTTCCAGTTTGGGGATCCTTCGTCGCATAATCAAATCCATTCGCAAACTGCGTTTTCAATGTCGCCGCGACATAAGGATTGATATACGTTCCCACTTTAAAAGTCACATTGCTTTCAACGTCGATCTTGTCGTCGGTTTTGCGCACGCCTTGATCGCCCAGCTTCGTTTGCCCGAACGCAAATTTATAAGACGTGGCCCAATTAGTTTTCGCCAGATCATTGGCGGATTTGCCGAACAGCGACGCGGCATAGGCCAGCGCGTTTTCGCCACCTTGCGCCCAATTATCGCTGAACGACACTTGGGTCAGGTTCAAGCTGCCGACCACGTTGTGCGCCCACGTTTTTTTCACTTTGGCGGTATCCGCCGGTTGCGCGTTAGCATTGACGGCAACGAGCGTGATAACCAGCACCAATATTCTTCGCATGATTTTTCCTTTTGGCTGAATACTTGCCCTATTTTATTTTTTAATAAGCAATCGCGCGCGGCATTTTTTTCGCTTGTTTGACCCAATTGCTCACTTGCGTGTGATTGGGCAATTTCCGCACGAGTTTTTTTTCGTCGTTGGTGGCGACAAGATGTTTGTGCAAATTTTCCGCGTTGCGTTGCGCCAGTTCGACGACGGTATCGACGCCGGCGGCTTCCAACAGCTCGGCATATTGGCCGCCGACGCCTTTGATGCGCGACAAATCCGCGTGATTCACCCAGCGCAAAATCGACGATTCGTCAATTCCCGCTTGCGCCGCCATCTCTTTGCGGCCTTGCGGGGTGGCGCCTTTTTCCAGCAGCGCCTGCACCGATTTGATTCCGATATCCTGTAGTTTCTCGACATAAGCATCTCCGACGCCCTCGATTTTGAGTAAGCTTCGCATTTGCGTCACCTCCAAAATTTTACGGCCAGCCCGTTACAGCACGGCAGAAAAAAGGCTCGACAATTTTTTGCCGAGCCTGGAGCCTTTTCAAAAGACCAAAGCTCGCATAACGGCGAGCGTCGATCAGGTTGTGGCTTTGGCGGGAATCTTCAGCTTCTGCCCGACTTTGATCAAATCCGGATTGGTGAGGATATCTTTGTTGAGATTGAAAATTTCCATATAGCGTTTGGCGTCGCCAAAGTGGCCTTTGGCAATTTGGGACAACGTGTCGCCGGCTTTCACCGTATAAATGCCGTGGATATCCGTCTTCTCGACCTTGATGTCGGCGGCGATTTCGTTTTCCCAGCCGGCATACGACTTGATTTTGTCCCACAACTGATCTTTGTCGTATTGATACAGCGCCGTGCCTTTGATATAAAGCTTTCCAGCTTCTTCTTTCACATCGCCGTTTTTGACCTGCAGCCTTACGCCGAGATCAAGCAGATCCTTGTACTTCTCTTTTAACATGGTCCTTACTCCTTTCGGTTTGAAAAAATGAACGCCAGAAAATGCCAAAGACGAGATGGCAAGATTCAACAAAAAAAAATGTGGCTTTTTTAATATAATCGTGTAAATTAAAAAAACAAGTTTCTTTTCAATCAACTTGATTTCAATCAACTTGATCGACCGTTACTTTTAACCTCGTGAGTTTTATTATGCCCAATTTTATTGAAGACCTGCTGGGAGCCGTCGGCCCGGAAGTGAGCAAAAATCTTTCCGCGACGCTCGGTATCGACAAAAACACGGCGATGCAGATTCTGCCGCAAGTCGCGCCGATGATTCTTGGCGGTTTGAAACGCCAGATGGAGCAACGCGGCGGCGCCCCCCCGCGTCGATCACATTTTGAACAAATACGGCAGCGCCAGCGTGCTGGATGATATCGGCGGCCAGTTTGGCATGCACGCGCAAAATCAAACGGCCGATCCGCGCCTCGGCGGCCTGCTCGGCGATTCCGGCGTCAATGCGGCCAATCTCCTGTCGCAGCAATTCAATCTCGACAGAAATACGGCGATGAAAATTATTCCAATGCTGGCGCCGATCATTCTCGGTTTTCTCACGCAGCGTCGTGACACTGGCGGCGTGGGCTCGCAGGGCATTGCCGCACTGATCAATCAAAACGGCGACGGCAACATTTTGGATGACGTTGCCGGATTCTTGATGCGCGGCCTCGGCGGCGCGCCACAACAGGGCGGCGGCCTCCTCGGCGGTTTGCTTGGCGCCGTGCTGGGCGGCGGCAAGCGCCGTTAATTTTCACGGAACGTAAAAAGCGGTGGCCCGCGTTTAGTGACGTGAAACGAGAGGGAACGTCATTGTTTGGGCACGAGGTTTTCGGGCCACCTTTTTTTTCAATCAGCTTTTACGAAGCGACTTCATCCGTATCAACCTGGCCGCTCAAACGCCGCGTCACGTGCGACCACGACATGCCGGTGGCCAGCACCAGCGCGACCACGAGCAACACGAGATACGAAATGGCTTTGGAGCCGCGCGGCGAAAAAACATTGAAGTCGATCAACACCCAGATCATCCCGCCGAAGAGCGCGACCGCAAGGAAGACGCCTTTACCGCCGAGCGAGCGCCGGGTGGCTTCAACAAAAACAATCCAACCAACCAATAGCGCAATTCCCACTCCAGTTGAATTCACTTTTTACCATTCAATTTTTCCTTCAGGATTTTTTGCTCCGGACCATCCGATAAATCCACAAAATTAAAACCGCGCCAACAGTGGCGCCGATAAAGCGCGCGGATTGGGTGGCGGAATACCAGCCGAGAAACTGGCCGAGGTAAGTGGCTAACACCGAACCGCCGATGCCTAACAAGATCGTGATGATAATGCCGCCGGGATCTTTGCCCGGCATGATCAGCTTGGCCAGTGCGCCGGCCACGAGGCCGATGATAATCGTGTAAAGCATTTGCTCCTTCCTTTCCGGTTGAATGAACGTAAGTAACCAAGCCCGACAAACTAAAGTTTGTCACTCCGATGTTTCCGGGAAGCTTGCTTTCGTTAGGCCAAATGACCTTGCCGTTAGACATAGGACATTTGACCTCGGACTTCGGACTTTTAGAACTTCGGACCTTATTTCACCACCACCGCGCAATGGCCGCAGCGCTTCGCGTTGAGTGGAATCGGCATCAGGCATTCGGGACAATCTTTCGTCGTCGGCGCGGCCGGTGGCGCTTCTTCCTTTTTCTTGAGGCGGTTCACCGCGCGAATCATCAGAAAAATCGCAAACGCGACAATGATAAAATTAATCACCGTGTTGATAAAAACGCCATATTTCAGATGCACCGACTGAGCCGGATCTGTCGCTTCTTTAAGCGTGAGCATCATTTTACTGAAATCGACGCCGCCCATGAGCAGGCCGAGCGGCGGCATCAAAACATCGTTGACAAACGAGCTGACGATTAGCCCAAACGCGCCGCCGATGATCACGCCCACGGCGAGATCGACCACGTTGCCGCGCATGGCAAATTCTTTGAACTCTTTCATCATCGCCATCTTTTTACCCTTCCTTCCGGAAACTACTGATTAGCCGTTCTCCTCAGATTTAATGACGACGCTCCACCTTCGTTTCCGCAGTGAAAGTGGAGCGCGTGATGCGTTCCTCGCATTCAGATCGGTTGATCTCGACACGATTCCGTGATTACTTTAGGCGGGCAAACTCGATGCGGCGATTTTGCTGCCGTCCCTCCGGCGTGGCATTCGCCGCCACCGGCTTGTCCGGCCCGAAACCTTTGGCCGTCATCCGTTGCGCCGCAATGCCCTTTTTCACCAACCACGCTTTCACCGCCTCGGCGCGTGCCTGCGACAATTTCATATTCGCGGCCTGGTTGCCCTGGCTGTCCGTGTGTCCCTGCACCTCGACTTCGATTTCCGGATTGTCATTCAGCGCATTGAACGCGCGCGTCAAAATTTCTTCGGATGGCGGCGAGATCACCGCGCTGCCGGTTTTGAACACCACGCCTTCGAGCACGATGTTCTTGCCCATTTCGATCTTCAACGCCTGCGTTTCGCGCGGCTTGATCGTTTCCTGCTTCGGCGGCACGTCGTCACTCACGTCATTCGGATTCGAATTGCGCGCCACTTCCGCGCCGTCGTTGACCGAGCCGTTATCCGTGTCGGCTTTCAGCGGATTGGTTCTGTAACGATTCGTTTCTTCGCCGTCGCTGAGGTTGTCGCCATCGGTATCCGGTTTCAACGCGTCCGTGTTCGTCATCTTCAATTCGGCGCCGTCGTTCAAACCATCGGCGTCGGTGTCGGCTTTCAACGGATCGGTGCGGTGCCGGTTCAACTCCTCGCCGTCGTTCAAATTGTCGCCGTCGCTATCGGCTTTCAGCGGACTGGTTTTGTGCTTTTTCACTTCGTCGCTGTCGGAAAGGCCGTCGCCGTCCGTGTCCGCTTTCAACGGATCGGTGTTGTAGGTCAACACTTCTTCGCCGTCGTTCAAACCGTCGCCGTCGGTGTCGGCGAGTTTGCGATTGGTGCCGCGCGCTTTCTCATCTTTATCCAACAGGCCGTCGCCGTCGCGGTCTTTGTTGGCGCGAAACAGCTTGGTCAACCCGACCGTGCCCGAAAGAAAAGCGTCATCGCGTCCGGCTTCGACGCCGTCGAGACGATCGCGCAGGGTGTAATGATAAAGGCCGCGAAAATCCAGCGCCGTATTTTCAGTAACGCCGAAGCTAATGCCGCCGCCAAAAGGAAAACCCACAAAGGTGCGGTTGTGCGCGGTTAATTGGTTTTGGTCTTTCGGATCAACGCCGAAATACTCGGCGCCGGCGGCGAGGTACGGCCGAAAACTTTCGCCCGGCACGAGCCCGAGACGGCCCAACAAACTCAAGCCGTTCAGCGTTGACCGAAAATTCGCATTTCCGGTTTCGCCTGCGATTCGTCCGAGGTTAAACGCCGTTTCCAGTGAAAAATTGATTGGTGAGATAAGATTCGCCAAACACGGCGCCCCACGGACCAACCTCCTTCGAGCTGAAATCGTTGCCCTGATATTGCGTTACGCCGCCGCGGGCGCCGACGCCAATGGCGCTGCCCAGGTCTTGCGCCAACCCTGCTGTTCCGATCAAATGGCCAGCCATGAATAGTTGTAGTAGTCTCTTGTACATTCGTCCTCCTCCTTGCTGAATAATTGAGGTGATTAAAAGATTATCGCTCCCGAAAGGAATCTTTTGGCAGGATAATTTTTAATTATTCTGCCGGTAAATTATCCTGCCAAAGAGTTTCGGGCTGCGTTCGCCGGAATTCTTTCTGAGCGCGAGTGTTTTAGCCGCTACTTCGCCATCTTGGCTCTCGCCTTGTCGAATTTCTTGCGCGCTTCGTCGGCGGTTTTGCTTTGCGGAAATTTGTCGATAACGATCCTATAATAATCGAGCGCGCGTTGATAGTCTTTCAGCTTGTCTTCGCACAACCCGCCGGCCTTGATCAACAACTCCGGGGCTTTTTCGTAGTACGGAAACGCCTCGACCATTTTCGCGTATTGCTCGGCGGCTTTGTTGTAGTCGGCCAGTTTATCCTTGAAAACATCGCCGATTTTCTCAAAGGCCGGCGCGGCGCGTTTATCGGCTTTGTGCTTCTCCACGATTTCAGTGTAGGCCGCGATCGCGCTGCCGTAGTCTTTGGTGTTGTCCGTGTTGATCTCGGCGATGGCCCACAGCGCTTCCACCGCTTTGGCGCTGTCGGCGCTGGTTTCGACAAAGCGGCGGTAATCCGCAATGGCGCCGCCGTAATCCTTCAGCTTTTCTTTTTTAATTTCGCCCATTTTGAAGATCGCCAGCACGGCATATTCGCTTTGCGGATTTTTGGTCGCCACCTCGTTCAGCGCGTCAACAGCCATTTTATGCTCGCCCAATTCCTTCGAGAGCAACACGCCGCGGTGGTAACGCGCCGCGGGCAGCAGCGGGCTTTCGGCGCAGCAATATTCCAAACGCCGATAAGTCACTTCCGCTTCGTGTTTCTCGCCCGTTTTCGCATAAACCTCCGCCAGCATTTGCGTCGCCGTGTCTTGCCGGGCGTCTTCCGGAAATAAAATCAAAAACTTTCTGGCGTCATCCACCAGCACCGCGAAAACGCCGGCATGCTCAAATGCCGGCGCCGCCAACAGATACTCAAAATACCGGTCGGCGGGCGATTGGCCTTTGGGCGCCGTGTCCAGCAGCGCCAGCAGCTTGGCGCGCTTCTCTTTAAACGCGCCTTCTTCCGCAATGATTTTGCGCGCCGCTGGCGCCGCTTCCTGCTGCCAATTCGTGCCGGGATAAAGATAAATCGTTTTGAAAAATGCCGCGACCGCCTGCGGTTTATCGCCTTTTTCCTGATAGACTTTGGCGATCAGAAACTGCGCCGCCGGCGCTTTTTCGCCGGCGGGGAAATTGACGATATACTGATTCAGCTCGGCCAGTAAAAAGCTGTGCAGGTTTTTATCGTGCCGGTTAAAAACCTCCTGCAAATATAAAAAAAGTTTTTCCGGATTTTCGCGGGCGTTGCCGGCCGCGGCCCACAACAACAATACCACAGCCAACCGCAGTTGGCGCCAGGTTTGAATCCTTGCCATAAATGCTCCTTAAAAAAATTATTCGACTTCATGCAGGGAAATATATATTTCAAATCCCCCAAAAGCAAGTTGATTTTTAGCCTTGCTTCCGGCGGAAATCTTCATTATCTTATTCTATTATGTGTCAAACGTCATGTTTTAAAATCAGCCAAGCCGCCTTTGGTTACTTTATCGTGTTGCTGGGCGGCATCGGCATTTTAGCCGCCTGCAATCGTGAGCCCGCGCAGAAGCAGCCCTCCATGAAAACTCCGCTCTCGAACGAAGTGCTCATTAAGTTCAAACCCGGCGTGCCGGAAGATTCCGTGCGCGCGTTCGCCTCGCGGCTGGGTTTGGAGCACATTCGCGATCTGCGCGAGATCGGCGTGCGGGTTTTTCGCACCACCTCGCGGTTTACCGCCGAACAGGTTCTAAGCGCCTGCCAATCGGATGCTTGCGTTGAATACGCCGAACCGAATAGCACCGTGAAAATTCCCGAGAAAAACTAAGCGCGGCTGCTTGGTTGGGGGCAGAACGGCAGATTGCGCTGACAAAATTTGCCGTGGCGAAAATTTTTTTTCGAAAAAATCGGCAAGGTCATTGAAAGATTTGACGCCTCACGAATTAAATCAGATTTTCGGACGAGCTGAAAACCGCCGCCCTTCGGGCGGCTCGAATTCGATAAAGAACCACAACAGGAGCGAACAGAGAAAAGATTCTCTGTTTTCTCTGTTCGCTCCTGTTCAAAAAAGTTAGAATTTTTTTCTAACTTTCGTGAACCTAAGGACCTAATCCTATTAACCCTCCAAAATTTAATCTGAGGATGAAGATGATGAAAAGTCGCTGGACTCTCGTTGTGCTCTGCCTGCTCACATTGATTTTTAGCGCGCAGGTGAAACAGGACAAAAAGCCCGAAGCCGTACCGGGCGAGTTCATTGTGAAATGGAAAACGGATGTCTTCGCATTCGCGGTTGATACGTTATTGCAACAAGCGGCAAAATCAACCCCGGGCATATACGGTGCCGCCACGCATGCGGTTGACACGTTATTGCGTCGCATGTCGGCTACGCCGGTGCAGACGTTTCCGGAAATCGGGCACTCGCTGGTGCGAATGCCAGTCACCGGTAATGTGACCATCCTGATCGATCAAATCAAGAGCAATCCGAATGTCGAATACATCGAGCCGAATTACATCTATAGCAAGTTCGACGTGCCCAACGACCCGCAGTTTAGCGAATTGTGGGGCATGAACAACACCGGCCAAACCGGCGGCACGAACGACGCCGATCTCGACGCACCCGAAGCCTGGGACATGCAAACCGGCAGCGACTCGGTTCTGATCGCGGTGATCGACACCGGCGTCGATTACAATCATCCCGATCTGGCAGCCAACATTTGGACGAATCCCAAAGAAATTGCCGGCAATAATATCGACGACGATAACAACGGCTACATCGACGATGTGCGCGGTTGGGATTTTGCAAATAACGACAACGATCCGATGGATGACAATCTGCACGGCACGCACGTTGCAGGTACCATCGGAGCAATAGGGAACAACGGCGTCGGTGTCGCCGGCGTGAACTGGCGCGTGAAAATTATGCCGTTGAAATTTTTGACCGGCAACGGCTCGGGAACATTGGCGAATGCGATTTCGGCGATCATTTACGGCGCCAACCAAAAGGCGCGCGTAATGAACAACAGTTGGGGCGGCGGCGGTTTTTCGCAAGCGTTGCAAGATGCGATCAATTACGCCAACAATGCCGGTGCGCTTTTTGTCGCGGCGGCGGGCAATGACGGCTCGGACAACGATGCTTCGCCGAATTATCCTTCGAATTATGAGGTGCCCAATGTTGTCGCGGTCGCGGCCATCGATCACAAAGGCGATCTTGCCGTTTTCGGCGACAGCGGCGGTGGCGGCATTTGTGGTTGCGACGGCGGCAATGTGATCGGCCTGCCCGGCTCGAATTTCGGCGCCACTTCCGTTGACCTCGCGGCGCCGGGTAAAGAGATTTTGAGCACGACGCCGAGCAACGGTTATCAAAAACTGTCGGGCACTTCAATGGCCACGCCGCATGTTGCAGGCGTTGCCGGATTGTTGTTCGCGCAGATTCCCACGTGGACGCCTTTGCAGGTGAAAGAACGGCTGCTGTCAACCGTGGAAACGTCGCCGGGTTTGCAGGGCAAAATGGTCACCGGCGGCCGCGTCAACGCCCAGCGCGCGCTGAACGGCATCAACGCGGCAGATTAGTTAAAACTGGTTTGCCGGTTTCCCGGTTAATCCGGCAACAGTCAACCGGCGAACCGGCAAACAAGCGAACGCTTTTTATCGAGGTTGCAAGGAGCCATGATGATTCAGGAGAGATTCCTCGTTTTCACCGCCGTGTGGATTTTGAGCCATGCGGCTGTAACATCCACACCCGCGGCGCCGTTGCAGAATGGCGCATTTAAAGCGCGGCTCAACAACGTTGAAATTTCTTACAGCGTCAGCGGCAGCGGCCCGATCATTTTCGTGCAGGGCGTCGGTTGGGGTTTGGATTCGCGGCTGTATCAAAACACGCTCAAATTTCTCGAAACGAATTTCACTTTGGTTTATATCGATCCGCGGGGCACTGGCGAGGTGGAGCCGCTTACCGACCTGGCGCAGCTTGGCAGCGATCACATGGTGGACGATCTCGACGCGTTGCGCCAGCATCTCGGCCTGGGCCGCATCGTCCTGCTCGGCCATGCGCACGGCGGCTTCATCGCCATGAAATATGCGCTGAAATATCCCGCGCGCGTGGCGCAATTGATTCTCGTCGATTGCATTCTGCTGAGCAACTTAGAAGACGACATCCGTCTCGTGAACGAGAATATACAGCGCCATCCGCGGCGCAAAGATCCAAGCTGGGAAGCCGCCGTCGCCGGTTTTAAAAACGAATATGAAGCCCGCACCGTTGAAACGCTGCTGGAAAATTTACAGAAGACCGCGATTCTCTATTTCAATTCTTACGGCCCTTCGCAGCGCGCGCTCTTTGAAAGATCGCTGCAGGCAGGTAAAGCTTCGATTTATAATTTCAATCGATTTCTGCGCAACGATTTAGTGCGCTACAATTTGGATGGCCAGGAAGCCCGCCTCAATGTGCCAACGCTTTTGTTTTACGGTCTGTATGATCCGTATTTCATTCGCGCGGCCGCGCGCCGTTTGCATTTTTCCATTCGCAATTCTAAATTGGAAATTTTTGAGCGCAGCGGCCATTATCCGTGGATGGAAGAATCGGCGCATTTTACCGAGGCGCTCAAAGCGTTTCTGAGTCCGGCCACCGGGCCGGTGATCTCCGAAACCTCGCGCGCCGCGCCGCCGAATCAGTAAGGCTTGGCGGGGTTGATCTGGTAAATTTTAAATTGCAAATTTCCAATTTAAAATTTTCAATGCTTTCGTTCTCCGGGAATGGATGGGCGCCTGGTGGCCTCTGCGGTCTTCAAAACCGTTGTCTCCTCGCCCCGCGCGGAGAGGTGGGTTCGATTCCCACACGTTCCCGCTTCGAAATAAAAACGCCTCTGCGCGAATCGTTCAGAGGCGTTTTTATGAAAACAGCTTCAAGCTTAAAACAGCGCCACCGCTTTGCCGTGCTTCTCCGCGCGCTCGCGCATTTTGTCGAAGAACGCTTTGTCGAGACTGGCGGACATTTTGACGGCTTTGCCGGCCTGATCGACGTCGACGCGATTCAACATGTCAACCGCATCGCGATCGTCGGACACCGCCAGCTTCGCCGTGGCCAGCGCGCCTTTCATCGCTTCCGTCAACAGTTGGCTGTTATCCTCGCTGTCACACAACGCCTCGCCGTACAACTCGGCTTTGCTGCCGACGTTGGCGGAGAACACGATATTTTGCACCGCCTTCACCGCGCGCGTGCCTTTGAAATCGCCGCCTTCACCCAGTTCCTCCGCAACTTTTTCCATCATCGCGGTGGTATTGGCGACAAACCAGCATTGGTCTTTGTAGCGCAGTTTTCCCAGCAACGCCGTCACGGCGGAATTTTTTTGCACCGATTTATTCGCGCTGTTGCCGTCGATCACCGCTTGAATCCATTCTTTACTGCCGGCCACCAGCGTATTCGCATCGGCGAAGTAACATGCCTTCTCGCCATCCTCTTTGACGATGTGAATCGTCTTGCCGTTATAAGTTTCGGTCGCAAACTCGTGCCGGCGGTGACGATATTCCGTTGAATCGTCCGCGGTTTTGATGGCATCGATGATTTTCTGCTCGTCAAAATTGCCGGTCGCGATCACGGCGAAATCGCGTGAATCTTTCTCCCGCTCGCCGTTAAAACCCATCAGCACGCGGTGCAAATCTTTTTCGATATCGAAGTCGCTTTTTTCCAAAAATTCTTTATAGTCTTCATCATCCCGCCAGCGCGAGATTTTGTCGTCAAAATCTTTTTCCAGACTCTTGCCGAGTTCGCTTTGCCGAAGGCTTTGCACGTCAAAATAGGCCACGCTATTCGCTTCCTGCGGAATCCACGCCAGATGCTTTTCAACTGCTGGCGACATCGAGGTTGAAGTCGAGCGCGAACAGCCGGCGACGAAGAGCGCGAACGCCGGTAGCAACACGAAGAAAATTGATTTTTTCATTTTGGTGTCTCCTGATTGATTTTTAAAAATCTTTCTTTTCAAAAACGTAAATCGCGGCCATTAAAAACCCGGCGCCGACGGCGAGCGACTGAAAGAGCGGCGTCCAGCTTGGTATCGTTTCGCCCAGCACCAGCGAGGTTGTAATTTTGCCCAATTCCGTCGTGCGCGGCGTCAGGTAATAAATGCCGTCGAGCAGCCATTGATAAATCTTCTGCGACAACAGGGCGTAAATCTGCTCGCGCGCCAGCAGCAGCGGGCTGAAGAAAATGACGAGATACGCAGCGATAATTGCCACGCCGGAATTGCGCGCCGTCACGCCGACGAACGTCATAATCGCAAACAACACACCGAACACCGCCACAATGAGGACGCCGCTCAACAGAAACGGCATGTGCCAAAATTCCGTTTTGATCGAGAGAATAAGCCACGCGCCGCCGATGAGATAGGCGACATTGATCGCCACAATACTCAACCCGCCGAGATAGCGCCCGAGCAGCAGTTGCCAGCGCGCGAACGGGCGCGAGAGCATGAGATCGACGCTGCCCTTTTCCAGCATATTCGGCACGAGACTGGCCGTGGCAAAGATCGACAGAAAAATGCCGCCGACGTACATCGCCGTCGCCACCACGGCTTCGATTTTGATGATGCCGTCGCGCAATTTCTCCACCGCCATTTCTTTCTGCTCGTCGTTGCCCA
>Ga0247727_10004889_pt1 | contig 27865 bp, 24 predicted proteins | sample WisWelCaveWW1625_FD_202498 | JGI IMG/M metagenome (GOLD analysis project Ga0247727, IMG submission 202498) | Biofilm microbial communities from Wishing Well Cave, Virginia, United States - WW16-25 | ecosystem: Environmental > Aquatic > Deep subsurface > Groundwater > Cave microbial mat | place...
CGTTATCCAAAGGCATAGTGATTCGTCTAATTTTTTCATATACTGCTAAGACATATTTTCCTCTACCCATTTTGTGTGCAAGCTTGTTACGTATTTTCCACGCATTCGCTGCATAATGAAGTGATTCGTTGTTTTCATCATCAGTAAGAATACTAGTTGCACCTTTACGATGATCTGTGTGCAATATTTTTCCATCCATATTGCATATTGTTGCAAATAGAATATTTTCGTCCACATTCATAATTTTGTCTAACAGCTGTTTAAAATCCATAATTGATAATAACATTACATTTATGAAAGTCTTTCCAGATACATATCATTCAGTAGCCATTCGCACCAGTTCAGAAATTGGCTTGCCTTTATCCTGAGAAAGCGCTGATATTCCACCAGTCAAACTTTGCGCTACAATTCCTTTTTTTGCAAGTACTTGGGCAGCCATGAGCGAAGTATTTCCCATCATACAAACAAGCAGTGACTTGCCATCCCCGCCTGCTAATGCTGCATCCATTTCTTTTGGAATCTCCTGGGTCATTAAAAGTCGCTCAACATCTCTTGCCTTTGGGACAAAGATCTTGCTTTGATCAACACCAAGCGAATTTGCAATTAGCTTTATTCCCTCCTCTTGAGGAGTATACATTGTGTGAATCCATAGAATCCTGTTGTAGCTCCTAATGTCGGAAACAGCTTCTTGTCGGTTAACCTCAAGACTGACCTGCTTCTTTCCAATCGTTTCCAGGTTTCTTTTGTACTTTTGTATTCCGTCAGCAATCATTACTACAAACTTTCCTCCATTACCAAAGTTTGCCATCTGCATAACTGCATATAGTGCAAGGGCACTGCTTTCTCCAATGTCGCGACCTTTGTCTACGAAAAATTTCAACAATCGTTTTGCCTGTACAAAATCTACTTCATGTTCTCCTGCATATCTTTCAGGTTCGTAGAACTTTAAACCAGATGCCTTGCCTTTTGTCCTAATTCCTGCAACATCTTGATCACCCAGTGGAAAGACTACATGCAGCGACTTTTTCCCATATTTTTCCATCAAGTATCTGCTCAAACCGCCAGAGGTTCCACCTGTACCAAAGGTGCAAATGATCTTAAAATCACCAAGCGATTGGCTTTGCTCGTGCAATTGCTGGTCCATCTCAGCACCAGTCACAGTTCTGTGTACATCGATGTTCAATTCATTGTCATATTGTTCCGGACAGAAACTGGCGTAGATTTTTGCAAGAAGCTTTGCCAAGTTTATTATGTCCTGCTTTGCAAGGATCGCTTCCACCTCCGATCTAGAGTTATCAAAAACAGTCGGGTCAAATCCTAAATCAGAGAGTTGTGAGCGAACATTCGATGCGGTTGCTTTAGCAGCCAAAAGATTTGGGTTGTCCTTCATTCCTGGAGCAGGACAGATGTCCATGTCAAGATTTAGGATGCGTATTTTCTCATTTCTTAATTCATCAAATACTCCTTCCTGCAGCTTTCTTGAAACAAGGGTAACGACATCAAGACCAATCTTTCCTATCTGCCCAAGAGCTATTCCAAAATTACCTGACGTCGCTTCAAATATTGTCTGTCCACTCCTAAGCTTTCCTGTAACAATAGCATCATGGACTATGTGGACTGCCGGCCTAACTTTTATCGAGCCTGCAAGCAAGTTGGAATCAAACTTGCCGAAAACTTGAAGATCTGAATCAGTAAAATTTAGGTTAAACTCTTTTTTTGCGCACTCTATCAAATCTTTAGTAATATCAATCAGAGGCGTTGCATTGACAACCTTTCCTTCGTTAGGTTTTTCTAGATGAGGAACCTTGCTCCATATCTCTTGCTCAAAATGCCCAAGCAGGATGCTGTCAATGTTACTTCCTTTATCTATATCCTGCAATCTTTTCCACCGAGATATAATGTGCAGCAAGGTCTTATAAAATAAGCTTCCAATGGTTCTGGGTGATTTTTAAAAAAAAGCTAACCTTGATTATTTCTGTGCCAAATTGTACTCTCACAGGCACAGATTTGTAAATAAAAAAAGGATTCTAATGCTTACTGGCAACAGATACCGACGTCAAAAATCACCAATAGAAATAGTATTAAACTATTTCATTTGGTGTCTTGCGTGTTGTGCTGCATCCATTACTGTATGTATGGTGTCTTGTGTTGCTCTTTTGGTTTCTTCTACAGCACGGATTGTATCACGTATTGCACCGTTTTCATTTAGCTCAGCAGCTGTTAGACGAATGTCTTTTGCAGTATCACGAGCTGCAGATGCTGCTTCACGTATTGCTCCTGCAAGCTGTGGAATTGCGCCACTTTCGCGCAAAGTCTTTGATGTGGTTCTTACCATCAATGAATAGTTTCTGATGTTTTCTGCAATGTGTTTTATTGTTTCAACAGTTTTTTCTGCTGAATTGCTATATGCATATTCGGTGTTCTTTCCAGTTTTTTGTTTCATTGGTTCTAGAGTCATTGTTGATGTAAAGTTTAATTTGATAAATAAATCCCGCGTAGCTTTGATACTTTTTTTTTAAAAAATTTGTAAAGTATAATTTGTTAGTGATATTAATATCTAAGAAATATTTTCTATTATTGTGGTACAAGAAAAAACGGGAAAGATAAAGGATATCAAGGAAACTGTTTCTGGTGCAGTAGAATTATTGCACCAGTTCAGAACTCCTGGAGTGCAAGAATCCTTTGGCAAGATTACGGATGCTGTATTGGTTGCCAAGGAAATAATCAAAGATCTCAAAACTCCAGAGATGGTTAAAAACATAGAAAATTTTCGCCTAATATCAGAAAACATGAATCAGGCCTCAGAAAGGATGCAAAATACCATAAAACAGCTAGAAGAGGCAGGCGTCATTAACGAAGCCAAAGGGTTTGTCAAATCAGCCAAAAATACAATGGAGTCGTTTGGTGAGAACAGTCAGGAACTGCCTCAAATGAGTACTGCAATTAAAGAAATGATAAATTCTGTCAGAGATTTGGTGGATGAATTAAAAATAACTGTTATAGATTCTAAAAATTCAGGGGCAGTTCATAGTATAAAAGAGACCATCAAAGATGCATCAGAGATTTACAAAACAACTGTAGAATATAGAGGCAAGAATCGACTTGTGCAGTAGATTGTAAACCAAAGAATATATCAGTTATCTACTAGTTTGGTATTTAATTTGTCCAGACCATTAAAGGTCACTTCAATGGATCATGTCAACATGACTGTCAAGAACTTGGAAGAAAGTGTAGAATTTTACAAGAATCTTTTCGGATTTGAAGTAAAAAAAGAACAGCCAGAACACAAATCAAAAATTATTGGAAATGACCAGGTCAAGCTCTGTCTTTATGAGGATCCTCAGATGTCAACTGAAGGCGGAATCGCTCATTTTGGATTTAATATAGAAAATTTTGATGAGATAATGGAAAAGTGCAAATCGCTTGATGTCAAAGTCTACTACGATGGTCCTATTCAATTTGAAAAGTCACGGTCTATTTACATTAGTGATCCAAGTGGATATGATGTTGAGCTCAGTGAATTTCCAGGCGGTGGATTGTGATGGATATTATTATTCATACCAGTTTTCAGTTTAAAAAATTCCATTAACAGAGTAGCTTTTGGAGACTAGCTTCCTATATTGACTCCACATGATACCATTCACGTATGGCAAAGCGATCACATGCATCTTATGTTGCAGCAGGAAAGAAGGGTGCAAGAACCAGAAAAAGAAACGGTAACTAACCTTCTTATCAAATCAGATTCCAACAAAGGATCCCTCTAGCGATTTTTTTCGATGATCTCTTGTAGGTAATCCTTATCAGAAAGCGGGAGCGGTTCTTCTCTCCGGAGAGTGAGTAGAATGGTATACAGGCGCATTGTATCTCCTATTCCTTCTTGCATTAAAATTACGACTGATTTTATTAGGTCGTCTGAATACATTGTTTTTTGATATCGGATGCTATCTTTCAAACCTTTCTGAATTGTTCGACATTATTATTGGAATTAATCGAAATAAAAAAATGTCTCTATGGTTATTTGTAAATGATAAACATAGAGCTAGCGATAATGTTGTTTAGCCGATAAAATTGGCCTAGAGTCTGTAATCGCTTGGAGGTAAGCTCTGACACTTGATTTTTGGTATGACATTATTGGTTTTAAAGATTAAATACAAATTATTCTAGCGATGAATCAATTATAATTTAACGCCTCTTGATAAATCGCCCATCTCTTCATCAACTTTAAAGGCGATTGCAAGCAAGAGTAAAACATGGCACAAATCACATCTGCAAAAAGAATTGCTTCATTTCTTCCAAGTGCTACCGAGATACTATACGAGCTTGGTGCTGGAGATCAGATAGTGGGTGTAACACATGAATGCGATTATCCTGAAGAAGCAAAAAGCAAGCCACGTGTAATAAGATCATCTTTTGATCATACTAAAATGAACAGCAAAGAGATTGACAATCAAATTTCAAACTTAATGCAATCTGGTAGCGATATCTATCTTTTAGATGAGCAAGTCCTAAAGAATTCTAGCCCGGATCTTATTATTGGACAAGGTATATGCGATGTTTGTTCTCCTGCCACCAAAGAGATAAGCAAGGCTATTTCCATTCTAAACAAAAAGCCAGAAGTTGTAATTCTTGACCCGCATAACCTTGAAGATATTTTGTCAGATATCTTAAAAATAGCAAAAAAAGTTGGAAAGGAAGAGCAAGCCCAAAACTTGATTAGTTCCATTCAAAAGCGAATTGAGCATGTAAAAACAAAATCTATGACATCAAGACCAAAAGTCCTTTGCATAGAATGGCTTGATCCGCTGTTTACAGCAGGCCATTGGGTGCCTCAAATGGTTGAGATTTCCGGAGGAATAAATGGTATAAGTGCAACAGGTGAGCGGTCAAGGAGAATGAAACTAGAGGAAGTGATAAAGTTTGAACCTGATATCATAGTTTTGATGCCATGTGGATTTGACATCAACCTGATTCGTAAAGAGTATTCAAAGCTTGCAAGTGATTTACAGTGGAAATTGATGACAGCAGTGCAAAACAACCGAGTCTTTGCTGTAGATTCCAATTCTTATTTTAGCAAACCAGGTCCAAGGACAGTTACAGGGATTGAAATTCTAGCAAAAATTATCCATCCAGAAACGTTTGTGGATCTCAAAGTACCAGATGATTCCTATGTGCAGATAAATTCTTAAAAGTGTGGATACAGGTTAGGTTAAAAAATTTGATGAAAACAAGGAAAAGCAGAAGAAACAATCGCTCCTTACACAACAGAATTACAAAGATAGGTAGTCATGAGTTAAAACCAATACAAAAGACTTACAGGCAGTGAGTTTAGACGTTATGGAATGGAACGTAAAACCCCTTCTCCTGACAAGAAAACAATGGAGCATATGGCTACCCTGAGTTGGAATGACCTTATGCTTTTCATGCATAAAAAATATGGTAAGAAAGTCACACAGGATTTTCTAAAAAATTACACATACCGACTACAAAAACTAAAGTGGCGTAAAAATCAAAAATGGAAATAAAAAATTGGAAAGGATCTTTTATAGCTATTTCGTTAAGCACACTCTAGTAATTTTTAGTTTTTCAGATTCTATACTTTTTTAGACATACAAGGCTTTTAATTCGAGGTTGCCCTAGAACTATTGTAGAGTAGTGTGAGTTTGCACGTTTCTGATATTTGGTAGATCAGAGAAAGAATGGATTAACTACCCATCTCTCATAGAAATTTTTGGCAAACCTGACGCCTCCATATTTTTAATAAAAGTTGCAGATAACTGGTTTACTTTTACTGGAATGTATAACCGCATTATGAATAATCAATCTTTTACTGCTTCACTAGTTCCAAAAATACAAATAGTGAGAACACGATATAATGTGGCATACACGATGACTGAATTCATATGTCCTGATTGTGGGAAGAGGCTCTACCACGAAAACGAGACAACCCTAGAAATTGAAAAAGGGGTACACAAAAAATTTTGTACAAAAATACCAGGAGATACCAAAAGTTTTATGCATCGAGACCCAAATGACAATGATCCAATAGATAAAGTCAGGGCCACTGACAACGAAGGGAAACCTATACTAAAACGCTAAGTCACTTTAATTCTCCATAGTTTTTTGCCCATATGAAAATCCCACCGGCACAAGTTCTTGTAAGATAGCACACCTAACACATCAATTTAAAAGTGGATTAAACTATCTTACGAAGAATTACATGACACACAAATTTGGAACCCTAGAATATGTCTTGGATAAATATTCTGGAAAATGGAGCTGGAAAATAACCGGTCAAAGAGCCGTACTGATGGTATCGCAAGTTGTTTCCGATGCATGGTATGGTGACGGACCAGATGTTGCAATTATTCCAGATACTCGTCAGAATGTACAGAAGATAAAATGGATTCATGATAGATATCACATTGAAATACTATCAAAATCAACATGGCAAAGCAAATTTACAAAACCACATAGTACCAAAGAAAACCCAAAAAAAATTGAGAGACTGCGCCAGGTGATGCCGGGAAAGCAGTTTCGAGGAAAGCTGCTGAATTTTCAAAAAGAGGGACTAGATTTTTTATTAAAATCATCAGGAAACGCATTGCTTGCAGACGACATGGGTTTAGGAAAAACCGTTCAAACACTGGCATATCTTGCAACAGAAAAACAGGCTTTTCCTGCTCTGATAATATCCCCATTAGTTATCTTACCTAACTGGAAAAGAGAGATTGAAAAATTCCTAAAAAAGAAGAGCAAAAACGGACGATTCTTAGAGAGTCAATCTCCGACCTCTACTATAATCCGTACAGGCAAGTCCCAAGACTTGGGCAAGTTTGATTTCTATATCATCAACTATGATTTGTTGCACAAAAGATTGGGTGATTTATCAAAATTAGAAATTAAAACCATAGTCTGTGATGAAGTACAATATCTGCGTTCAAAGTCTACAAAAAAATATGCTACTGTAAAAAAACTTGCTGCATTAAAATCTGTAAAATATAAAATCGGACTTTCTGGAACTCCTATCTATAATCATGGATCTGAAATATGGCCGATCGTTGAAATACTACGACCTGGATTGCTTGGAAGTTTCAAAGAGTTTTGTGAATATTTTTGTTATGTAGATCCAAAAGGAAGAGCAATTGTTCTTGAAAAAAAGCGTGAAAGCTTGGGTGATGAGTTAAAAAAACATGTAATGTTACGGCGTACAAAATCTGACGTATTAAAAGAACTCAAGGAAAAGGTAAGATATCGAGAATTTATCGACGTTGATATTCGTTATTACAGAAAAGAACTTGACCATATTTGGAGGAGTCTAGAGACAGAACAAAAAAAAGCAAAAACAGCTTTTGATAAATCCACTTCATACTATAGAGCTATACAGAGAGAGAGATATGCCGCCGGCATGGCAAAGCTTCCTCATGTGATTAATTTTGTAAAAAACATAATGGATATTGAAGAAAGTGTAATCGTATTTTGTCACCACAAATTAATTCATGAGATGTTGCACAAAAATCTCGCCGAATATTCTCCTGGCTCAATAATTGGGGGACAGACAGATACACAAAGACAGCGCCATATTGACATGTTTCAAGATGGCACCACAAAGCTTATGATTGCAGGTCTTAGGGCAGGGAACGTTGGTATCAATTTGAGTCGTGCAAGATACGTAATTTTTGCAGAACTTGATTGGAGTCCTGCAATTCACAGACAAGCAGAAGATAGACTGCATAGGATTGGACAAAAAAATACTGTATTTGCATATTATTTGATAGGTAATGGTACACTTGATGACCATGTGGCCAATGTTTTGATGGATAAAAGCTATGAAATAGATTCTATAATGGATAAAAAAATAGAATCTTTTGAGAACAAAGAAAAGGCTGAATTAATTCTTGCACAAATTCATGACAAAATAAAAACTAGCTGATCTTGTTCTTAACATGATGTATAAAATGAGTCTGAAATTTACTCCAAGAAAGTAAAGAGTCTTAGCTGATTTTCAAACTTGAACAGTTATGATTTTTCAGAAATCTCTAAATTAAAATTAGTTACAATTTTGCTTCTATCACAATGTTAAAGGGCGTGTTCGTTGAAATTCTAAAATTTTTAAAGCCGCCAGCTTTTACCACTTGTTCTAGTCTTTTGGGTCCAGCTTGAGCACCAAGTGCAGGACCATTTGAAGCAAGGGAGCATGGAACACAAACCATTGTGGATGCTCCATAAAACAAACGACCCACAGGAGTCATGTTGTCCTTTACTTCATCCTTTGCAAAGGGTTCTACTAACATAAGTGTGCCATCTGGTTTTAGGATTTTTGAAATGTGAGAAACTGTTCCAACAGGGTCCGACATGTCGTGTAGTGCATCAAAAATGGCAACAAGATCATAATTGTTTCCTGGAAAATCTGTGGCCTTTGCAACTTCAAATTTTACGCGGTCGCTCAGGCCTTCTTTTTTCGCTCTGTTTCTTGCTTCTATAATTGACGGCTCGTGATAGTCAAAACCAACAAAATGAGATTTGGGATAGGCCTTGGCCATGATGATCGTTGAAGCGCCATGTCCGCAACCAACATCAGCAACCTTGGCACCATTTTTCAATTTTTCTTCTACTCCTTCAAGTGAAGGAATCCATGAACTTGTCAAGTTTGCAAGATATCCTGAACGGAAAAATCTCTCTGTTCCTTCAAACAAATCTGGATCGTGGTCTCCCCACTGGACCCCTCCACCACTCCTAAAAGCTTCCCTGATTTTTGGTTCGTCCTTAAAAAGAGACATTGCTATTTGAAACGCGCCTAGAACACTGCCAGGACTGTTCTCATCTGCAAGACAGAATGCTTGTTCTTCGCTCAAGTAATATTTTCCTGTCTTCTCATCATATGTCGCATAACCTCCAGCTGCCTGATTGTTTAACCATTCCCTTACATATCTTTCAGCAGTCCCTGTTTTAGCTGCAAGTTCGGACGGAGTAAGAGGACCAGTTTTTGCCATCTCCCTATACAAACCGAGTTTGTCGCCAATCACAACCATCGGAGCGCTGGCAACGGCTCCCATGTCATTCACAATTTTTCCAAGAAATTCCATTAGCTTGTCATGGTCTACTGTCATATGGAATTATTGTAGGAAGACGTAAAAAACTTAACTCAAATTTTATGCTTCTAAGGAGAAAAAGGAATCTGGAGAGGGATTTCTAAATTCATAAAGGTAAATTTTTTATCTCAAACCAGAAAAGATCACGGCAAGACACGATTAAAAAAATATTTTACATATTTTTCTTGCCTCTACGATCAGTTTTTTACCACATTATTGTATTATGATATCAAATGAACATACAATTGGAAAAGGCAGACGAATATTGGATTTATGATCAAAAATGCAAAAAATTGCTAGATTATGACGAAATCAGATTTGCAGGCCTGATAAATAAAATGGGTCGCCTTGTTGCAGGAGGCTTCAAGCCTGGAATATCTCCACTAGAGGATGATGCTGAACGCAAAAAAATGTACATGGAACTTGCACTGCGAGTTTCAATGAGAAAGGATTTTGATTACAGTCTTGGGCCAGTCAAATATGCCGCTTCACGAAGAGAAAAAGCAGTAATGCTAAGCTTCCCAATGAATTCTAATGTCTTGCTAGTCTCAGCTGAACCAACTGCGGACATTGATAAAACTGCAAATAAAATCATAAAGCTAGTCGGATTAAAATAAGATACTCTGCCTTCGTAATTTCTACCCCGTTCTTTCTTTATTATGCTGCCACGTCAATAATCTTTTTTTCAGGTTCTTTTTCTTTGGAGTCTTTCTGCTTTATTCTTGCTAGATATTCTTCTAACATGGCATACTCTATTTCATTACACATGTTATCATAATGCATTTCGCAGTATAAAAAGAAAAATTCCTGTTTGCAATTTTACAAAAAAGGAAAACCTGAAGGGTTACTTGTCTGTCTAAAGTTCCTGAGGAGATTGTTATATGTTACTTCTACGTAAGTAAGGTGATGAATGATTATACCTGTACCTGCAGTTGTGGTTGTCAAAATCCAGCCAACGATTATGTCTGCGATAACTGCAGAATCGGTTTGTGTAAGGTTGGAATGAAAAAATAGATGGAACCACCCATTGGGAGGAATATACATCACGAAGCTAAGATGTAGCGGCTGTGCTGAGATTTTTTGTGAGGATGGCTGTTATTGCAAGTGTCACAAGACACCAGAATGGGAAAAACTAGAAAGAAATGAAGATAACATAACTAAAAAATAAAAAAGGTAGAGAAAGTATTTTTCTACTTTCTATTTACATCAGAGTATATTTTTTGTATTTTTGTTTCAAGCTCTTTTTTTGCATCAGATTGTGTAACCATCGAGCCCCAAATTTTTCCAATTGCTTCAAAGACAGCATCTGCTTCCTTGTCCAATATTGGACCAAAGCTTGATTCAATCTTCTTTTTCAATCGTTCTGTCTGAGATTGGTGTAGTGCTGTAAAAAAGGCCTTGTGCCATGCTACAATAGATTGTTGCACAGGGTCCATCGTTTCACAGCCGCAACACTGGTCATATGGTTTCTCAGAGCCGCATACACACGCCTCCTCTTTGAGCGTGCCACAGGATTCTGTTGTACATTCCATATTACTTTCTTATAGTTGCTATACAAAGGTAAGTATATAAATTGGAAAGTAACTGAATCGAAAGTAGGTGAGAATCTGGTAAGTTGACCGATCAGGAGCTAAAAATCATCACAGAACAGATGAACTGTTGTCCTGTTGATAACACTTTTAAAATAATTGGCAAAAAATTTACGATTCACATTTTGAGAAACATGACAATGATGGGTCAAACAAGATTCAGCCAATTTCTAGAATCAGTTGAAGGAATAAACCCAAAAACACTTGCGGTCCGACTCAAAGAGATGGAAAAAAGTGGATTGATTTCAAGACAGGTTTATCCTGAAACTCCAATCAGAATAGAATACACCATATCTGAAAAAGGAAAAGCATTAAAACCAATAATCGAACAGATGGCTGCGTTTTCTATGAAGTACTGCTGCGATACAATATTCAAAGATGGCAAGCCTAGAACTTTTAAGGAAGTTTTTGGAAAGCAAATAAAAATTCTTTCATAAACCTGATTGTACGTATCTACGTTAATGTAATTTTGAATTCATATGATCTCATTTTCGATTCTTTTTGAGATGTATGTCCAGCCTACAAGGAAGGCATAGGCCATTTTCATCATCTGTCTTGTGTAATACACACATGCAACCTTCAGACTTGCATTGGCAGAGATAAGGATCCAACGTCGCCATTCTATTTTTTTTCGATTATATTATATATAATAATCAGGCAGAATTTCTCAGCAAGGTTTTTCAATTAGATAGTTTAGACAAAGTAATCTGATGCTGCAAGATTCAGATCTATATTCGTAATTTTTGGATTAAATTCAAGTTTAATCAAAGCCTATAAGCAAATCATTCCATACAATAAAAGAAATGAAAGCTCTGCTAATAATTATTCCAACAATTGTTATACTTGGTTTCCAGATTGGGATTAACAATGCAGAGGCCAAATGTATGCTAGATAAGGATTGGCCTGATAAACCATGTTTTGATACCTCGCCACCACTACCTCTTTCGAAATCAGAATGGAAGGAATTTTGGAATGGATATTATGACTATAAAGGAAAAGAATGGATGGAGCAAAAAAAATCAGAGCTTGATGAGCAGATAAAGACAGGTACTCTAAAAGATTGGATTGAATCAGGTTCTAGCACACAAGATTATTCAAACTATAACGTCTGGTTTTATTATTATGTAAACAACAAGGCGCCTGCGCCAGAAGGTTATGAATTACAAGACCACAACCAAGTGATTCTTGCTCCGCTAAAACAGATCAGATTAGGAATATCGATTCAAGACATAAAATGTAAGGAGAGCCATTCGCTTGTTATTAGAGAAAGGGATGGTTTACCTGCATGTGTAAAACTAACTAGCATCAACCGCCTTTATGACCTTCGCTGGGCAAAACCAATGGATTCAATTGGTAATCCCGTAATTCCACAAGAGACAATTGGAACTTTTGTAACACTTTTTGAAGGTAATCAAGAAGGACCATTACTTTTACTAGAAATTACAGAAAATAGTGTAATGGGTGAAAATTTTCTTGATTATCCAGTTGCAAGAGATACTGGTACTCCAATTACATTACGCCTTGGAGATGCTGCAAGCAATGGCTGTACAGTTGAACTTACTCTGATAAGAATTAGCGGCAATACTGCTACCTTTCTTAAAAAAGAAAATTATGATAGACCATGTCCAATCTGTCTTTCAGAGGATACATTAATTGATACACCAAGTGGTGCAATCAAAGTAACAGAGCTAAAAGAAGGAATGAAAATATTTACACAGGATGGATCTGGCAACAAAATCATTGGAACCATATTGGAGACTGGAAATCGGATGGTTCCAACAATTCACAGAATGGTTCACATCGTCCTAGACGATGCTAGAGAGTTGTTTGTTTCACCGGGGCATCAAACTGCTGATGGAAGACTGGCCCATGAATTAGCTGTAGGCGATTCTCTTGATGGTTCCAAGATACAAAGTGTTGAATTTGTACCATACGATGGAACCCATACATACGACATTTTGCCTTCGGGGCCAACTGGATTTTACTGGGCAAATGGAATCTTGATCAAGAGCACTCTGAAGTGATTAGATGAAAACTCTACAACTACCATCATTTGCTATGTCTTGGTAATTTTCCTAAACTATCAAACGCTGACTGGGTTTGATTACTTGAATTACCGTATTTCACATTCAAATCATTGTTAACTTTGATTATCTCAGATCTAGAACTGGTTGCTTTCTGGATAAACGCCTTTCTTGCGTCGTGGCTATTGCCGCCATTTTGAAGGACCCAATATTTGGCTGCAAGCCCATCATTATTTTTTTGTTCGGTAAAGTTAAACTGCCCCCAGAAAATATTCTGAACAGTTGCATTTACTTGGCTGACAAATGTTGCGTATGCGTTTCTTGGAGTGAATGGATCGAATTGCACTAACCAACCTTGAAGATCTTTTTGCAGATCTTGATTTGCAAGTGCTCGTTGTTCTTCTAAGAATTTTTTCTTGTCTTCAATTTCTTTTAGTTTTCTTTCATGGTCTAGTTGCTTCTTTTTCGCAATTTCCAGGTTTTTAAGAATCTTAGAGGCCATGGGGTCTTGTTTTATTTTATCACCAGTTACAGTTTTGAGATTTAGCTGTTGAGTCGCTGGAATGCCTTTGACAAAAAATGTAGTCTTGCCAAGACCAACACCGTATCCATCTTTTTTTGCCTTTACATTTACTATGTATTGATTGGGCAAAACAGAATCAGAATATTGGTATCTGAATTTGCCATCAGAATCTGTTAAAACAGTTTTTGTCCCCTGCGATGTGCTGATGGTTACTTGGGCATCAGATATTGGCTTGCTTGCCTGGTCAGTGACGGTTCCCGATATGACTGGAATCTCACTTGATCCTAGAGTATTTTTTTCTGGCTTTACTGTAACAACAAGGCTTCCCATTGGTACTGCAGATGCTACATGAAAGAATAGAATAGATGAAAGCATTATTCCTAGGAATAACTTTGTCTTCATTTGTGCTTGGTTTCCATTTAAAATGTTAATAGAGAACATCAAAATTTTTGATCAAATAGGGTACACAATTTTGAGCCAAGCATGATTTTAAGAAAATTTGTCTGATTTGTAAAGTTATTCAGTTATCTTCACGTAAACCAAATTCTTGGTCCGGCAATAATGAGAAATTATTAATTCAAAATTTTTGATCCTTTTTTTCTTTGAAATTTGAAATTATCCTTACAATTTTTCTAGAAAATTCCAAAGACTAGGTAGAGTCATATTAAATTCAACTTTTTTTTAAAATAATTCTTGGCTGAATCGAATTTCCAAAAATGGGACAAACACATATCACTTTGCGTTTTCTTTTTTTAATAATGAGAAAAACAAAACTTGTTGCAAGTTTATTTTTATTATTTATTATTTTAGGAGGCACATTTCAATTTTCTCCACAAGAAAACAATTTGTTTCTTCATTCTGTCTATGCGGCAGAACCTTTTGTAGACTCTACATTTGTTAGTGATCTGAATCTACCAGTAACGATGGAGTTTGCTCCAGACGGGCGACTCTTTGTTGTTGAAAAAGGTGGAACATTGAGAGTAATTAAGGATGGCGTATTGCTTGCTACTCCATTTCTAACAGTCTCTGTTAACAATGTAGATGAAAGGGGTCTTATTGGAATTGCCTTTGATCCAAATTTTGCAACAAATGGATACGTCTATGTACACTATACAACAAGTACCAGTCCAATACATAACCGTGTCAGCCGCTTCACAGCTGATCCTGCAAATCCTGATAGAGCGCTTGCAGGAAGCGAGATTCAAATTTTAAATCTTAATAATTTAACAACTGCGACAAATCATAATGGAGGGGCAATACACTTTGGCAAAGACGGCAAGCTATATGTTGCCGTAGGTGATAATTCCTACCCGCCAGATTCACAATCTCTGTCAAATACATTTGGAAAAATTCTTCGAATAAGTTCTGATGGTACAATTCCTTCAGACAATCCTTTTTACAATACTACTGGAGCAAGACAAGAGATATGGGCGCTTGGGTTGCGAAACCCATTTACTTTTGCATTTTCACCTTTACCTACAAACAACCTGATGTACATTAATGATGTTGGGCAGGACAGTTGGGAGGAGATTAATTCTGGGATTAGTGGAGCCAATTACGGGTGGCCTACATGTGAAGGCGTCTGCTCTAATCCAAGCTTTGTAAATCCAATCTACTCTTATCCACACCCTGGTGGTGGCAGAGCAATCTCTGGTGCAGCATTTTACGAATCCACACAATTTCCACCTGAATATCTTGGCAACTATTTCTTTGGTGATTATGTAGCCGGATTCATCAAAAGACTGACTCCTTCTGGACAAGTAATTGACTTTCTTTCCAACCTTGATTCTCCTGTTGATATCAAGATAGGGCCTGACGGAAGCCTCTATTATTTATCAATAGGAAGCGGCATGGTACACAAGGTCCAATATGTTGTAACAGAAAACAGCAATCCTGTTGCTATTGCAACTGCCAATCCTACATCTGGACCTACTCCACTCTCTGTAACTTTTAATGGTTCTGGAAGCAGTGATCCAGACCCAGGTACTGTTCTTAGCTATTCATGGAACTTTGGTGATGGTTCACCAACAGCTTCTTTAGCAGTGGTGACACACACCTATAACTCTGCAGGACCGTTTGTAGCAACTCTGACGGTAAATGATGGAAACGGAGGAACAAATTCTGCCACAGTAAACATTACAGTCGGAACTCCCCCTATTGGAACTATATCTACTCCGATAGTTGGAACAAAATACAATGGAGGAAACACAATCGCTTTTAGCGGATCTGCTACGGACATGCAAGACGGTGTTTTACCAGCTAGCGCATTTCACTGGGAAATATTTCTCCATCACAATACGCATACTCATCCTTCTCTAGAACTTAACGAAGTAAAGAGCGGAAGTTTTGTTATTCCAACTATTGGTGAGGTAGCATCAGACGTTTTCTACCGTATCCATCTAACAACAACAGACTCGACAGGTCTTACCAATCTAGTTACAAGAGATATTCTTCCAAACAAATCAACTGTTACGTTAACAAGTAATGTTCCAGGTCTGCAAGTAAATCTTGATGGTCAACCACAAACTACCCCACATTCATTTGAAGGAGTGGTTGGAATTACTAGAACACTGCAAGCACCATCTCCCCAGAGTTTTGGAGGTCAAAACTATCAATTCCAGTCCTGGTCAGATGGCGGAGCTTCAACTCACACAATTAGCACTCCTGCAAGTGCTACTACCTATACCGCAAACTATGTTGTTGCAATACCTAGTCCCACACCAACATTGACTGTCAATTCTCAAGACATGAACGGTAACACAATTACTGGTTACTGGACAGTCCTACAGCAGGGAATAACAACAATAGCAACTGGATTTACTCCAGTGACATTTACTTTGAATAATGGTGTTACATATTCAGTGGGAATAGGAGATTTTGGAAACTTTTATTTTGATCACTGGCTTGATACCGGTTCTACAGTTCAGCCAAGAACCATTTCAATCTCTTCTAATACTCAACTAACTGCGGTCTTTAGGGATATCACGGCACAAGCCTCAATAACTCTTACACCGACCTCAGGTCCTGTAGGAACATTAGTAACAATTACTGGTACCAACTTTCTTCTCAATTCGCCAATCACAATAAAATATGATGGAAATGTAATTACGACAAATCCGTCTTCAATTACAAGTAATAGCGTTGGTGGATTCTCTACTTCCTTCAATGTTCCAACCTCTTCATTAGGTGGACATCTAGTTTCAGCTGAGGATGGAACTAGAACTGCTTCTAAAACATTCACTGTAAGCAACCTTCCATCTGTATCTAGCACAACCAAAGTAACCTCAAATGCCAATCCATCTGTCATTGGTCAACCTGTTACATTTACTGCAACAGTTACAGGAACTGGAGGAACGCCAACTGGGACTGTAACATTCCGCGATGGTACATCTGCTATTGGCACCAGTACACTATCTGGCAACACTGCCACATTTACAACATCGACACTTGTAAAAGGTTCTCATAGTATTACTGCTGTCTATTCTGGTGATGCAAACTTTAACTCCAGTACCAGTCCAGTACTGACACAAACTGTCAACAAGGGCAGTACCACAACCACTGTAACATCAAGTGTCAATCCATCTGCATCTGGTCAGTCTGTAACATTTACTGCCACAGTTTCACCAATCTCACCAGCATCTGGAACATTGGGTGGAATTGTAACATTCCGTGATGGTACAACTAGCATTGGAACTGGTACTTTATCTGGCAACACTGCCACATTTACAACATCATCACTTGCAGTAGGATCTCATAGTATTACTGCAGTATATGCAGGAAATACTAATTTTAACACCAGTACTAGTCCAGTACTAACACAAACTGTCAGCACTTCATCACTTCCTGCTAGCTCAACTACAGTATCATCTAATGTTAATCCATCTGTCACTGGTCAAGCTGTTACATTCACTGCAACAGTTACAGGATCTGGAGGAACGCCAACTGGAATTGTAACATTCCGTGATGGTACAACTAGCATTGGAACTGGTACACTATCTAGTGGAATTGCAACATTTACAACATCATCACTTGCAGTAGGATCTCATAGTATTACTGCAGTATATGCAGGAAATACTAATTTTAACACCAGTACTAGTCCAGTACTAACACAAACTGTCAGCACTTCATCACTTCCTGCTAGCTCAACTACAGTATCATCTAATGTTAATCCATCTGTCACTGGTCAAGCTGTTACATTCACTGCAACAGTTACAGGATCTGGAGGAACGCCAACTGGAATTGTAACATTCCGTGATGGTACAACTAGCATCGGCACTGGCACACTATCTAGTGGTGTTGCAACATTTACAACATCATCACTTGCAGTAGGATCTCATAGCATTACTGCAGTTTATGCAGGAAATACTAATTTTAACACCAGTACTAGTCCAGTACTAACACAAACTGTCAACAAGGGAAGTACCACAACCACTGTAACATCAAGTGTTAATCCATCTGCATCTGGTCAGTCTGTAACCTTTACTGCGACTGTATCACAGGTTTCACCCGCCGCTGGTACAAGGACTGGAACTGTAACATTCCGTGATGGTACAACTAGCATTGGAACTGGTACACTATCTAGTGGAATTGCCACATTTACAACATCATCACTTGCAGTAGGATCTCATAGCATTACTGCAGTATATGCAGGAAATACTAATTTTAACACCAGTACCAGTCCAGTACTGACACAAACTGTCAACGGCGTGTCATCACCATCTAGTACAACCAAAGTAACCTCAAATGCCAATCCATCTGTCATTGGTCAACCTGTTACATTTACCGCAACAGTTACAGGAACTGGTGGTACACCAACTGGAACTGTAACATTCCGCGATGGTACATCTGCTATTGGCACCAGCACATTATCTGGCAACACTGCCACATTTACAACAACCACACTTGCAAAAGGAACTCATAGTATTACTGCTGTCTATTCTGGTAATGCTAACTTTAACACCAGTACCAGCCCAGTACTGACACAAACTGTCAACAAGGGAAGTACCACAACCACTGTAACATCAAGTGTTAATCCATCTGCATCTGGTCAGTCTGTAACATTTACTGCCACAGTATTGCCAGTCTCACCAGCATCAGGAACATTGGGTGGAATTGTAACATTCCGTGATGGTACAACTAGCATCGGCACTGGCACACTATCTAGTGGAATTGCCACATTTACAACATCATCACTTGCAGTAGGATCTCATAGCATTACTGCAGTTTATGCAGGAAATGTCAACTTTAACACTAGTACAAGTGCGATATTAACACAGACTGTCAAAACCACTGTCTAGATAGTTCAATCACGTCATCGCTGGATCAATCCGTTTGTTGTTGATCAATTTGTAGCATTTGCTGCAAAAGTAAAAGGATTTGTTATCACAAATCTGAGGTTTTGACCTATGATTTTTCACATAAATCGTTTAACTTTAATAATTTGCTACCATAAAAAAATCATGCAGATTAACAGAGAAATTGATGATTATGTAAAACAACTTCTTACAGGAAAGAACTTTGCCTTTGTTGCGACTCTAATGAAAGATGGTACGCCACAGATTACTCCGACGTGGATAGATTTTGACGGAAAATTTATTCTGATAAATACTGCAGAAGGAAGGGTAAAACAAAAAAATGTTTCAAGAAATCCTCATGTAGCAATCTCAATTGTTGATCAGAACAATCCATACGTCATGCTGACCATAAGAGGTAAGGTGATTGAACAGACCACGAGTGGTGCAGACGACCACATTGACAAGCTTGCCAAAAGATATCTTGGAGTTGACAAGTATCCGTTTCGCTCACAAAATGAGAAAAGAATACTCCTCAAGGTTCAACCAGACAAAGTATTATACACTAAACCTTGATCTTTTACAATTAAACAATGTTAAGATTTTACCGTCATAATTGACCAGAAATTGAAGACAAAACTTTTCTTGAATAAAAATAGGACTGATCTTTTATATATTTGAAAGCCGCATTATTGTTGTATCAAAAGATACAAAATGGGTTGGTAGAAGATAGGCCCATAGGACCCTGACAGAAGCCTACGAGTGAATGAGACGCAGATGCGTTGATTCATGTGTACGTTTCCATGATCTGACAGGGTCACAATAATTTTCGAAAACATTGGAAAAATATTCTTCCTTGATATTTTTATATCAAAGAAAGTAACAAAATCAACTAAACAATAAAGATGAATTAAAATAATAATCATTCTCAACATTTTTAAAACAAAAACAATAATGACAATCATTGGCTAACAAATACAAAATATTTGCTGTAATAGCAATTTCAATAATTCTTGTTTCAGGATTTTCAAATCTAGTTTTTGGAAAGACGATCGATTCTCCAAGGAAGCAACTGGAAAAAGGTATTGCACCTAAGGACATTGTTTGTAAATCCGGGCTAATTCTTGTTATTTTTAATGATGTACCATTATGTCTAAAGCAATCAACAATCTCAAAACTAGAACAAAGAGGAAACATACTGACAGCCCTTCCAATCTCCTCATCACTAGAAAATTCAATTGATAAGGCATCACAAGGATCTGGAAATCAAGGTTCAGTAACAGTTCAGGGCAACTCTGGAAAACCAGAAACGCTAATCCAAACCGCTCCTGCTTCTAGTGGAGGTAAAGTGAATTTTTATCTAAACGATGATGATCTGAACACCAGTCCAAAGGGAATAGACCTACTACCTACTAAAGGACTGTTGGAATTTACTATAAACGGAGTATCCATTAAAGGACCTCCAACTATGCAAGAAACCGGACTAGATACTGGAAGGTTCTTTGTATCAGTTGTTCTTCCTGAGACAATAGATGGAAGACCACTACAACAAGATGACATACTAGAAATAAAATACTTTGATCAAACTGATGTTGCGGGAGAAAAAAGAATCAGCATTACATCAATCCCTTTGACGCGGGCCTATGCTAAGATACAAACATCTGGAGGAGGTAATAGAATCGGACATGATTTTGTTGTAAGAATTTATGAACCAGATCTGAACTTGGATTCGAAAAAAGCGGACACTATTCCTTTGAGTAAAGTAGAATTCAGAGGTGAGGGCGGAATCAGGACAACACTTGCCAATTCTGCATTTAGTGCAAATTCAAGGTATCTCTTAGAAACTGGTGTGAATACTGGAACCTTTGAAGTAACAATCAAGATTCCTCGTACTATAGATGGAAAAACCATAAACATTGGTGATGATTATGAGATAAGATACATAGATACGTCCACTCCATCTGAGACTGATGAAAAAGTAAAACTCCAAGGAAAAATAGATTAAATTTTATTTTCAAATTATTTACTTGTTTGAATAGACTTTTTTTTGTATAATCTGTACGTAGCTGCTATCAACAAGACTGCGCCGATGATGCTGATTACATCGGAGATAAAATACCAACCATTTCCAATCAAGATACAAGATTTTCCACTAATGCATTGTGATGCTAGAAAAGCTACATTCCATCCCGAATGAAATACAACAGCAAACCACCCTTTTCCACTAGACCAAGTTCTAATGCTAAAAAAAATAAGGGGTACAGTAAACATGAAGTTACCAAAAGCAAGATTTGTTATCTCAAAAACTTCGGTGTTGAAGATGTGTCCTATTGACCAGGCTACACCTGTTGCCAAAACCAGATAGGGATTCCCACTCAAATAATGCGGAAGGCCAAAAAATAGTGTTTCTTCTACAGGCCCTGAGGTAAGTCCTATGGAGATAGAGTATGGGAGCGAAGGCCCTACGTAACCCGATATTGCATTTTGGACAATATAGTTTCCAATAATCTGTAATATCACACCAATGGTGTAATAGAAAAATGCCATCTTTACAAGATATGAAATCGTAGTCTTGCGGTATCTTGACAACCACGATTTGGGCCTGATATCTTCAATGATATCGTAATATTTGTAATTCATCTATCTCCTCTTTTTTAGTTCAGAGTAAAACTTGATCATTTCTTCAAAAAATTCTTTGACATTTTTTCTAAATCCTGGTAAAGACAAATAAAGTTCTTCCCAAAGTTTTTTGTAGTCACTTTTTGTTACGGCCAGAAATTCTCCAAGAAACATTCGTACATCATGAGGAAGCTCGTTTATGTTTTTTGCAAAGTATATCAACTGTTCTTCAACTCCAGCATAATATTGAACATATTTCCTAAAGATCTTTTTTGTTGTTATAGGAAGGATCCTTTTTTCATCAAACCCTGCATTTTTTAACTCAGAAAGAAATTTTTCTTTACTGATCCATTGATCAAAATAATCTTCTAAATTTTTTTCTATGTCCCTGTCTATTCTATAAAAATAAATTAAACCATAAAGAGTTGGGCCATAAGAAATTTTTTTTCTTCCACTCTTGCCATGATTATAGATCTTTATTTTTTCTGTGTCTTCCATTTCTTTAAAGTGTCTGTGAATTGTTCCAATTGGAATGTCTGATTCTGTGTTAGCTGTATACAATGTTAATGGTCCTTTTTCTAAAATCATCTTGAACAATCCAGAAGCAGTCTTGTCATGAGTTGATATATCCATTTATAATGATATATCTGGAAATAATGGATATATGTTTTCTTATCATAGTATAATTATGACTACTGTAAACCTGTTTTCACTCGTAGGTATTGTCTTTCTTTTGATAATTGGGCTAGTTTCTCATGTCTGGGCAGTACAACTAGATGCGGTGGTTGGCACAAAAGCGGAATCTTCTCAACCAACATTCAAGTTTCTTAGAACAATCTTTATCGAGTATCCAGAAGGGAGCAGGCTTGCAGAGGAACTAGAAGGAAAAGACATTCTGATAAGCTTCACAGCAGACTCGACCACTCCTGGGACCTCTGATCTGATATCAAGAATCAATAACAATCTTGCACGTGACTTAGAAAGTACTGTCTATGTAACCAATCTTAATTTGACATACAGAGCTCACCTAGTAGGCGGAGAAAATCAAGCTTCAATCGATTACAAGATTGTATTAATTCCTAAAATGACAAACTATGTTTTACGTCAAGGAACTGATTTTATTCCTGCGATTGTGGATGCGCAGTGGAGAGGAATTACAATAAAGGATCCTATAGTACTAAACAGTGAAGAATTTGGTGATGTAGAAATCAATATGCCCATAGGTTTCTTTGAAAAAGAAATATCAGGCGCATATAAAATTCTGCAAGGGAGTGATGGTGAAAGTCTTTTAAGAAATCATTTGATTGACGCTACCATCATACTGTCACAACCCCTTTCCAAGTGGCGTTCATTGTTTGATCCAACACCATTGATTTCTGATGCTACTAGATTCAATTACAAGGGAGAAAAAGTTGTAATAACAAGCTACACTGCAGGTGAGAGCAGTGTCGGAGAAGGAATCTGGAAGGTAAAAAGAGATGAAGTTGTGCTCGATTTAGATAAAAGATATGTTATACGTTCAGTTGATCCTGCAAGCTCTGCAAACATACAGATTGATGGATATGTAGATCATGAAACCATCGATGGAACAGAATATTTTGGGTCAAGCTTGAAGGTCCCAGAAGGCTCTGGAAAGCCATCTAGTAACGACTTTCCTATCGGAGTAATGTATGGCATGGCTGGGGCTGGCGTAGCTGTTGCAGTGGCTGTCTTGTTTTGGAGCGATAGAAAGATGAAGAAAATAAAAAATATTAGACAGATTTAGGAACAAAATGAGTCAATTGGTTACCACTAATACATTGGTACAATGGATCCTGCTAGACTAGTAGGTAAGTTACCTTTAATCAAAATAAAATTTGTCAGCAACTCTAAATTATCTTTAATTCTATGAGAGCAAAATTCTCAAATTTGTTTTTTAAAAAATTCTTACATTATTTAGTTTAGGTTAAAGCTGATTTTAATCAAAGCCTATATGCTCTTAATTCTATGGTACCATACAAGAAATGAAAACTCTAGTTATGATAATCGCAACAGCTGTCTTTCTCGTTTTCCAGCTTAGCAATAATGCAGCTGCGATGTGTGTGTTGGACCAGGACTGGCCAGATAAACCATGTTATGATACACCACCTCCACCACCTCTCTCAAAATCAGAGTGGAGGGATGTTTGGGATTCATATTATGATTTTAAAGGAAAAGAATGGATGGAGCAAAAAAAATCAGAGCTAGATGAGCAGATAAAGGTAGGTAATCTAAAAAAATGGATAGAAACAGGGTATGAATCACAGAATTTTGCGAACTATAACGTTTGGTTCTATTACTATCTAAATGACAAGGCACCTGCCCCAGAAGGTTATGGATTAGAAGACATTGAAAAGCCACCAATAAGTTCAGATGGAACCGTTTTTCCAACGCTGGAGGAAGAATTTCAGTTAGGAAAAGATGGTATCGCATTCTTCCAGTCAGAAAATATATTGATTAGATTTTCTGAGGTAACAGAAGATTCTCGGTGTCCAATTGATGTAGAATGTATCTGGCAGGGAAGAGTTTCAATTGATGTAAATGTAATAAAAGATCAGCAAGATCAAGTGAATTTTATTCTAACCTTGGGTGAGAATGAAAATGAAACTTTACAAACCTTTGATGGATTCTATATCAAATTACTAAAAGTAGAACCATATCCTCCATTCACCGCTCACAATATTGATCCCGATCAATATGTTGTTTCTCTGTTTGTTGCAGAGGTAGAAGACATTATGCCAATAATCTCTCCATTAAAACAATTCAAATCAGGAATTGATGCAAATGATATAGCCTGTAAAGAAGGGCTAGAATTAGTAATAAAATCCAAAGTTGGTTCTCCTGCTTGTGTAAAACCAGCCAGTGTAAAAAAACTAGTTTCATGGGGATGGGCAGGAACTGTGGACCAACACTCCAATCCTGTTGACACCGCAGCTGATGAGAATCCAGATACAATTGATCCAAAATCGATTGCCGAAGCTGTGAATCAAAATAATATGCTTGGATTTGAAATGTATTATAATCTGATAAAAGACAAAAACGAAAACACATTCTTTTCACCATACAGCATCTCCAGCGCATTTTCTATTCTGTATGAAGGAGCAAGAAGTACAACTGAAGATGAGATACAATCAGTCTTTCATTTCACTAGTGACGATGAATCAAGAAGAGATTATGCGCATCAAATAATATCTGACCTAAACAAGCTCTCTGACAATTATGTTCTTAGTACAGCAAATGCGCTTTGGGTACAGGACAAATTTCCAATCCTGGAAGAATACAAAGTTGTTACCGAAACGTATTATCTATCAAAGACTGAAAACCTTGACTTTGCAACCCATCCAGAAGAGTCGCGTCAGACAATAAACAGTTGGGTTGAAGAAAAAACAAATGAGAAGATAAAGGACCTACTCCCGCAAGGCTCTATTGATGATATGACAAGAGCAGTGATTACAAACGCAGTCTACTTTTTGGGAAATTGGACTATACAGTTTGATGAAAATCTAACAAGAGAAGACGATTTTAAAATCTCAGGACAGGAAATCGTCAAGGTTCCAATGATGAACGTTGAACAAAATTTCGAATATAGTTCGACTAATGACTTGCAGATTTTGAAAATGTTCTACAAAGGAGAAGATTTGGCAATGCTTGTCTTGTTGCCAAAAGACAATGATCTGGGCTCTCTTGAAGGAAAACTATCCGTAGAAAACCTAAATGAATGGACAGATGCTCTGACTAAAAAACAGGTAAACGTTTACCTGCCAAAATTCAAGCAAGAAACAACATACTCACTTGTAAAAGATCTTACTAATATGGGAATGCCTTCTGCCTTTGAACCGGGAAAAGCTGATTTTTCTGGAATAAACAAAGACACAGATCTTTACGTTTCAGGCGTCTTTCACAAGGCGTTTGTAGCAGTAGATGAGAGGGGAACAGAAGCAGCAGCAGCAACTGGAATTGTAGTTGGAACAACATCTGTTGGACCTCAACCAGAAATATTTCGAGCAGATCATCCTTTCATATTTTTAATTCAGGATGAGAGGACTGGATTGATTCTATTTATGGGCAAAGTAATAGATCCAACAAGATCTCAATAAAATTTATCAGAAAAAGTTACTGATAATTTCTACGTATCTTTTTTATATGATTATTATTTTATTGGTTCAATAGATAGGAATGTGATTTCCTAACCGGTGTCACACCACCATCTATAAAAATATAAAACTGCCAATTGTTCAAAATTTTCTTTTTACTAGTTGACGTAATTGATGAAGTTTTGATAACTATTTCATTTTCGCCAATTGATTTACAATGTCTGTAGATGTAATAATCCCAACAACTTTGTTATTTTCCACTACAACAAGTTTTCGAATCTTCTTTGCAGACATCATATTTGCTGCAACCAAAATAGACTCGTTTGAGCTGATTGTTTGTAAAGGATACGACGCGACTTTTTGGACCCGTGTGTCCAACGGGTATCTATTGACCGCAATTTTTATTGCAAAGTCTCTATCAGTGATTATTCCTTTGTGTGTTTCATCATCATTAACTATTATAGCTCCAATTCCTCCCTGTTCCATTAACTTTGAGACTTGGTAAATTGTTGTTGAAGGGTTTACAGTGATTAGGGCTCTTGTCATAATGTCTTTGATTATAATCTTTGATAGGCCACTGCTCAATATTATATTTAGTAACTGATTTGGTATTAATGTTTTCTAGTAAACAAGCTGAATATTTACAAAATCTGCAAATCGATACTCAGCCCGCAGGTGGATTTTGCGAATGAGAAGAACTATTCAACTCTAGAATCACACAAATTAAGAAGTTAGTATTTTTTGATTGCCCAATTATTACTCCTTGGCAATCGTTGTAGGGTGTTTCGTAATTTTCAATTGTGTCATTTGTTGTTAAAATTCTGACATTAAATCAAAACACAAGGCTAAACTATCTGCAATGGTATTATTATTTAGGAGTAAGTTATAGTTGACTGAATTATCTTATCCGATTTTAATTTATGACAACTTGTGTTATTCATGCACTAGATGGGCAAAAATAGCAAATGATCTTGTAAAAGGCAAATGTTTGGTTGTGGGTCACTATACACCATTAGGAAAAGAAATCAAGAAACAGCTTTTTCCTAAAGATTATGATGGTTTAGAAATGTCTTGGTTTATCATTGATGGACATGCTTTTGGTGGCAGAGCAGGATTGTTTCGTCTAATCCGATATATTTTGTTAGAACCAAAGAAAGGCGCATTTCCGAAAAACGAGTTTAATTTGAAAGAATGTAGTACTGACTGTAAAACTGTAAAAGGTGTTCTTCTTAGATCATACAGCATTGTTACTAGATATAAAAAATTCAGTTTATTGGATAATTAAGAAATTTCTGAAATGGAGAAACTCTTTTTACCATTGGGTCAATGCACTGGTTTACAGTATTTTTGATCTACTCACCATTCCTAAACTAATGCTTATATCTCCATTTTTGTTTAAGATGGTTCCAATGAATTCTAGAATGAAACTAGGAATTCAATATGCAGTAGTTGCTATTGCCTTTTCTGCTCTAATATGGATTAGTCAAGATGTGGAATTTTCAGCTTGGGCAGAAGAATCAGATCAAAGTAAAAAACCTTACAATTTTACAACTATTGCCGGTGATGAAATAAAAAATAACCCAATGGCTCAAAAGATACTAAAAAATATTGAGATAGCAAAGCAAAGGGTAGAACAGATGCAGCAAAAACAAAAGCAGTTTATAGAACAACAAAAATTTATTGAAGAGCAAAGAAAAATTGCAAAAGAATCATTGGAAAAACAACTGGCAAGAATGAATAAAGATTATGAAGGTTTTACTCCAAAAAATTCGTATGCTAGATTTCTTTCAAACAACATCAACGCAACCCATCATGATATTTTCTGGGACCAATTTAACTCCATGAACGAGAGAGTAAAAATTGCAAGTATTGCAAAAAAAGCCATCTTGGATAATGGTGGAACTATGAAAGAAGCAAGGGAAGAATTTAACAAATATGCAGCAATGTCAAGAGTTGAAATGATAAATTATGTTATGGAACTTAACATAAAATATGGCTTTACAGATAAAGAATTACAGTCATATTTTGATGAGTATGGAAAATTGCCCAGATATGAAAATGACGGGGATGCAACATGTTATGGATGCGACAAGTATGAAAAGATAAAAGAACAAATTCTTGCTGAAAAAGAACATGCTAAAACTAACAAAGCATAATGCTTGTCGAAAAACTTTAGGTCTACGCATAGATTAAGATCGTGTGAAAAAAAGTCACGTTGTTCTGATTATTCTGATCGGCCTTACTGTAACAAATTTTTCCATCTGATTAATTTTAAAATTTAGCTTTAATTGGATCAAAATATTAAAAATTCGGTTCCAAAATTGGCAGGAGCGACTTAATAATATGATACAAACAATAGATTCGTGCCTGAAGAGGATGTTATTTATCTAAATAAGAGTAATGATTCTGAAAATAAAATTTTTGAATTTTTCTATAAACATGTTTTCATGGAGATTAGAAAGATTTGATTAGAAACAAGAAATCTGTCCTAGTTTTTTTCATGATAACGTTTTTACTTGGAATTTCAAGCGTGATTGTTTTCCATTTGACAGGAAATAAGGAATTGTTACTTTACACACGCCTAATTGGGTCAGCATTTTTCTTGGGCGTATATCTCT
>Ga0247727_10004890_pt1 | contig 27859 bp, 22 predicted proteins | sample WisWelCaveWW1625_FD_202498 | JGI IMG/M metagenome (GOLD analysis project Ga0247727, IMG submission 202498) | Biofilm microbial communities from Wishing Well Cave, Virginia, United States - WW16-25 | ecosystem: Environmental > Aquatic > Deep subsurface > Groundwater > Cave microbial mat | place...
AAAAGATTCACTGTTGATTAACTGTTCGCGCGGCGGTGTTGTCGATGAAGAGGCGCTTTTTGCGGCTCTTCAAGATAAGAAATTGGCCGGCGCCGCTTTGGATGTTTTTGAACAGGAACCCTACAAGGGGCCGTTGAAAGATTTGGATAATGTTCTTTTGACGCCGCATATCGGTTCGTATGCCAGGGAAGCACGGGTGGCGATGGAAATGGAAGCCGTGAACAATTTGCTTAAGGCGCTGGCAGAAAGATCGTTGAGATGATATGTTGGGTTCTCCTTTGTTTGATTTTTGGCCTGGTAACTTCCGGAGTCTCAGCGCAGGAAGAGGATCCGTGTCAAAATTTTGCCGGTCATTACATGACGCAGAAATGTTACGGTGCCTTGGCGGCTAAAAAGAGGGATTTATCTATCTGCGATGATCCCCAAAGGTTGCAGACCTATGTCTGTTACGCGACCTATGCCGCGGGTGTAAAAGATCCGACGGTGTGCGACCAATTATTAACCCGTCATCCAGATCGACAATTTGGAGCTTCAGACCGTGATATGTGTTATGCCGAGTTGGGAGATATTATGGCCGATCCATCTTTCTGCGACAAAATTCTTAACTTGGATGACTGGAAAGATAGCTGCTTTTCCCGTGTGGCTGTAACAAGAAAAGAAACGGCCCTTTGTGACAGAATCAAGTCCGAAGATGAACGTTATTATTGTTATGTCCAGATTGACGGCACGCAACAAGCCGCGATGTGCGACATGATCGGGACACCGGAGACAAAAGATCGCTGCTATGATCAGGTGGCCAGGACAAAAAATGACCCTCTCTATTGCGATAAAATGACAATCATGACGCACGAACGGAATCTCTGTTATAAGGATTTGGCTTCTAAAATTGAAGAGCGCGCCTTATGTAAAAAAATTTCGGACCGGAATTTAGAAGATATATGTATTTTGCATGTGGCCAAGAAGATTTCGAATATATCCCTCTGTGACGAAATAGAATCATCATTTTATCAGAGAGATTGTTTTCAAAATTTTTTGCCGAAAGTTAAAGATGTGACCCTTTGCGGTGAGATCGACCACCCTGATTTTCAAAAAGAGTGTTATATGCGTATCATTTCTGAGATCCACGATCCTTTGCTCTGCGGGAATATATCGTCCACGATTTGGCGTGACAGGTGCTACGCCGATCTGGCGAAGGCCAACCGGGATTTTTCCGGACTTCTCGACCAAAAGATTTGCGGGGAGGAGAGGCCCGCGGAAAAACGAGATGACTGTTATCTGAATGTGGCCAGCCATAATCTGGATCACCGGATTTGCGAGAGCGTCCGGTCTGAGACCTCTCGTCAGAGTTGCTATGCCTTTGCCACCTTAAAAAGTGATGCGTCACAATGCGCCGAAATCCCTTATAAGGACATACAATTTTCCTGTTACCAATCGGCGGCCATCCGAAAACAAGATTCTACTATTTGTGATCGCGTGTCTGATACATTGCCCAGATGGAATTGTTACGAAGGAACAGCGGTGGCGTTGAAGGATGATTCTGTTTGTAATAAAATTTTAGATGAATATCATAAGGGCATCTGCCATCAGATGGTTTCCCGAGAATTCAGCATAAAACAGGGTGAAAACCGTCAGTAATTGAGAGGTGTTTATGAACGTTATTGTTTTCGGCGGGTCGGGGTTTTTGGGAAGTCACGTCGCGGATGTGCTTTCGGACCGCGGGCATAAGGTTACCATCTTTGACAAGGTCGTCTCGCCTTATCTGCGCAAAGAACAGGAAATGATCGTCGGTGATGTGCTGGACGAAAAGGCCGTACGCGAGGCGGTTAAAGACATGGACATCGTTTACAACTTTATTGCTCTAGCCGATATTGATGAGGCGAGCAAACGCCCTTTGGAAACAGCCCACGTGAATATTCTCGGGAATCTCCACGTCCTGGAGGCGTCCCGGGCACAAAAGGTGAAACGGTTTATCTTTTCCAGTTCCATTTATGTCTACAGCGACGCCGGTTCTTTTTACCGCAGCAGCAAGCAATCCTGCGAACTTTTCATCGAGAATTATCAAAAAATTTATGGCCTCGACCACACGATTTTGCGTTACGGTTCTTTATACGGCCCCCGCTCCGATGAACGCAACTGGGTGTACCGGACCCTCAAACAAGCTTTGATCGATAAAAAAATCACCCGGGAGGGCGATGGAGAGGAAATCCGTGAATATATCCATGTGCAGGATGCCGCGCGGTTGAGCGTGGATATTCTTAAAGAGGAATATAAAAACCGCCGTGTTATCATCACGGGCAATGAACAAATCAAAGTCAAAGACCTGCTCACCATGATCCAAGAAATGCTCAAAGGCGACGTTCAAATTGAATTCCAACCGGCCCGGTATCATGAACATTATGAAATCACCCCTTATGTTTTTAATCCGCAAATCGCCGCCAAAATCCGCGGCAATGAACACCTCGATATGGGACAGGGGATACTCAATATCCTCAGTGAACTCCATCAAAAATATGTCCTTTCGCGCGTGGGTGCTTTGAAAAAATAACAATAAGCCAATGACGAATCCCGACGACCGAAACAGTTTAAAAATAATCTGGGATGTGAGTTTCTGGGTTAGTTATTCTTAAATGCCCTCCAATATTCTCTATTCTTTCGACGAATCGGCTCACGTTCAAGAAATTCTGCCGCGAATAAACTCCAACCATAAAATTTATCTTTGTCCGCTGACCAGCCACCAGCAATTTATCACCGATGTCGAGGACCGGTGCAAGGGGGCTCGGCCATCGTCCGTTGAGAGGATTGCCTGTGTTGAAAAATTTAACGCCAAGGCCTTTGCTGCCAAGGAATCCTTTCTGGAATTTATTTCCACCTTTGCCGAGCAAAAGCGGTTTGATGAAAAAAATTTAAAAGAATACCTGCGTTGTCCGTTTGCGTCGTTCTCGTTCTGGTGGCTTTCCCTGGTGGCGGAAAAGAATCCGTTAAAAAGTAATTCCTACACAAATTTGGCAAAGCTATTGACCATCTTGGATGCCGTTCAGGATGCGGACGTTTCGGAGCTCTGGCTGCAGATCAAAAATCCCGAGTTGGTTTTGGCATTGCGCGGGAACCTTCGCCGCAAAATTGTCGTCAGGGAATTTTCGCAACGGCCCTGGGTCTTCCGTGATTGGTTTTACGGACTGATGCATTTTGTCAAAGGCCTTTGGCGGTTTGTGGTTCTGGCGTTAAAAAGCTTTTATATTAGATTGTCCACCAAGCGTAGGCAAGATCTGAGGAAAAGTCGGTATTTGTTGGTGACCTATTTTCCGTTTATGGATGAAGAGAAGTTAAAGGAAGGGACATTTGTTGATAAATTCTACGGCCCTTTGCAGCGGGCCTTGGAAAAAAAATATCCCGGCCAGATTTCCTGGCTGGCGATGACGGTGGACACCGAGCGGTATAAGTTTCGGGAAAGCATGGCGATGGGGCGAGACATCAACCGGCGGCAAGGCCATCTGTTTTTTCTCGAGGAAATGATCGGAGGGAAAGGTTTGGCCTTGATGTTGCCGCAATATCTTTGGGGGGTCATGAAATTTATTTTAGCCAAAGGCGCTATCAAAAAACATTTCCGGTTCGGGGCGGAGCAAGTTTTTATCTGGCCGCTTTTTCGCAAAGAATTTTACTCGTCCTTTGGCGGGACACGGTTAATGGGAGGCCTTTTTTATTATCACTGTTTTTTTAACCTATGCCAAAAATGTTCCGCGGGAACGAGGTTGCTTTATCTGGCCGAAATGCAGGATTGGGAGAAGGCCTTGAACATCGCGGCCCGTACGGCGGGAAAAGTCACGACGGTGGGCTTACAGCACGCCATGGTTTCGGTTTTGCATCTGATGTATTTTAACCACCCCGAAGACCTCAAAGCGGGAAACTGCGTTGACAAAATGCCCCAGCCGCATTATCTGGCAACGATCGGAAAAACGGCCGCAGGACTTTTTAAGAAAAGCGGTTGGGGAGACAATGTGTTTATCCTCGGACCGTTTCGCTTTGAACATATACAGAAGATTTTGCAGCGCCGGATATCCTGGAGGGAAAAAGAAAACCGTGTCGTCGTCGCTTTGCCATTTTCCCCCAACGAGGCCAGGGAGGTTTTGTTTTACGTCGCACAGGCGTTTAAGAAAGCCGAGGGGTATGACGTCATTATCAAAGAGCACCCTTTTTGTCCGGTCAAAAAACTTTTGAGGTCGATGAAGAATCCGATTCCCCTCAAGGGTTTTCAGTTGTCGGACGCTTCTTTGGAAGAACTTCTCAATAAAGCCAAGGTTCTCATCGTGACGGAATCTTCGGTGGCGCTCTGGGGGGTGGCTTGTCAGTGCCGGTTGGTCGTGCCGCGCCTGACGGGAACGGTCGACTTAAATCCCCTGTCCGGTGTCAGTGAACTCCCGGTTTTTGTCCATCATCCGGCTCAATTAAAATCGGCTGTGGAATCAGCCATCAGGGGTGAATTGGCCGGCTATGGTGAGCAATGCAATAAATTTTTTGCGGACTATTGTGATTTTCCAAAGACGGACGACGAATGGCTTGGGCGGTTAGAGTCCGCCATTCAACAACCCGGGAGCAAAGAATATGCGCACGTGGTATAAATATTTATTGGCTGACGCCAATGAGAAGTTTTCAACGGGAAAGGACGTCACCTTTGCCGAGAACGCGAAAACGATGGATTACGCCCGGCAGGAGGGTTTGAGAAATAGGCAGGATTTTTTAAGCACGCATCTTGCACAAGGACATATTCGTTTTCGGATATACGATCAGCTGTTGCATTCCATTTTGGAGCGAAAAGAAAAAATTTTATCGGTGGCCAGTGGGCGTTGCGTCAATGAGGTTGTCCTGGCGGAAGAGGGTTATCAGATCACTTGCTCTGATTTGGAGGTGATTGCCGGCGTTCAGAAAATTTTCCCCCAACTGCGGTTTGCCGCCTATAACCTGCTCAAGGGCGCTTTCCCCGGGGATTCGTTTGACGCCGTTTTGGCCTTGCAAGTATTTTATTTATTCGATCCCGCAGAGCTAAAGACGGCGATTCAGAATTTAAAATCCAGCCTTAAAAGCGGCGGGAAGCTGGTCGTCGATATCAGCGGGGCGGAAGATAAATGGATAACGCGATTGATCGATGAGGGCGTTGTCAAATTTGAGGCGTATTTTAAGGCGTTGGTATTGAGGCTGCTGCGAAAACAAAGAAAGATCGTCAGCCGAAAGCACCACGGCTTTCGTTATACCGACGCTGAGTTTGTCGCGCTCATGCAAAAAGAGGGATTTGGACTGGTCAAGGTCGAGAAAGCCGACTACGCCACAGAATGGGAAAGAAGCTATGTCTTGCGCCGGTTGGGAGAGCGCAGCCGATTGTTTAAGCGTTTCATCGAATGGTTGGGACGGCCCGTGCCGTATATCCGCCTTTTTATTTTTAAGAAAGTTTAAGGAAAAATTCTGAATGGACAATATGCTCAAAGCCATTGTGTTTGATTTTGATGGGGTACTCTGTGAATCGGTTGAGATCAAAACCCAGGCCTTCCGGAAATTATTTGCATCGCATCCTGAGCGGCTTGAGGAAGTCATCGATTTTCATATGCGCAACGGCGGGCTGAGTCGCTTTGCAAAGTTCGAAATCATTTATCGCGATATCCTCAAGAAACCTTTGCCTGAAGAAGAGATGGCGCGCCTGGCTCGCGAATTCGTCGTGTATTCTCGCGAGGCCGTTATTGCCGCGCCGATGGTGAGGGGGGCGATGGAATTTCTGGAGGAGTATTCTCGGAAAATCTTATTGTTTGTCGCGTCAGGAACCCCGGAGACAGAAATGGTTGAGATCGTTAAGGCCAAAGGTTTGGGCGCCTATTTTCGGGGGGTGTTTGGTTCGCCCCGGCTTAAGGCCGATATTGTGCGGACGATTTTTGAACAATACGCCCTCAAAGCTGCAGAAGTCATTTTCGTTGGCGATTCGCTCACCGATCACGCGGCCGCCCAGCAAACAGGGCTTTTCTTCGTCGGTCGTGTGGTTCCAGACTATTTCAATCCGTTTGAGGAGAAGAAACCGGATTTTATTATTCAAGACATTCACGATTTAAAATTTTTTATATTAAAAAGTCACAAAATTTGCTAAACTGCCCCCTGTCATTATCCAAACTGTAGTCCAAAAGACTTCGCAGGAAAAGGCCATTGATGAGTTTTAAGGTTCTGTTAGTTTACCCAAACTTACGCGGCATGAACATGTTGCCGCCCGCCATCGGGTTATTGTCTTCCGTCCTTAAAAACGCCGGATTTAAAGTCCGGCTGTTCGACACCACCTATTACGAAAAACTCGGCGACAACCACGCGGAAGCGGATTCCGACCAGATGAAGGTCAAAAAGCTCATGGCCCGCCCGTTTAAAATGCCCCAGGAAGTGACGCTTAAAACCACCGATGTCTTTGAGGATTTTAAAAAGGAAGTCAACGCCTTCAGCCCCGATTTAATCGCGATGTCCGCGACCGAAGATATGTTTCTGCTCGGTGTAAAATTGATCAAGACTTTAGGGCCCAAGCGGCCACGGACAATCCTCGGCGGAGTCTTTGCGACCTTCTCACCTAAAGTCGCGCTCAGTTATCCGGAAATCGACATTGTTTGCAAAGGCGAAGGCGAAGACGCGCTTTTGACGTTGTGCCGGCGGATGGAAAAAGGTCAATCTTATGATGACGTCGGCAATCTCTGGATCAAAAAAGCTGACGGCACGATTAAGAGCAACCCGACCAAGATGGTCGACATGAACGCGAACCCTTTAATTGACATGTCGATTTTTGAGGAGGCGCGTTATTACCGGCCCATGGGCGGACGCGTCTGGCGGATGTTTCCGGTGGAAACCTTCCGCGGTTGTCCTTACCAGTGTACCTTTTGCAATTCCCCCTCGCAGATGGAACTTTACAAAAAAGAAGAGGGCAAATCTTATCTTCGCCGAAAGACCTTTGAGAATTTACGGCGGGAACTTTTATTTTATAAAAACGATATGAAGGCGGAGTACCTTTATTTCTGGGCCGATACGTTTTTTTCTTGGAAAGAAGGCGAGTTTGAAGAATTTGCCGAGATGTACCGGGACGTCGGATTGCCCTTTTGGTGTCAGACGCGCGTCGAGACGGTCAGTTATGAGCGATTTAGCCTTTTAAAAGACATCGGCTGTGCGCGGATTTCCTTCGGGATTGAACACGGCAACGACAAGTTTAGAAAAGACATCCTGCACCGCCCCGTGACCAATGAAACGATGATTAGAAATTTTAAAATCGTCCAGGACGTCGGGATTCCGTTTAGCGTCAACAACATCATGGGATTTCCTCAGGAAACCTATGATTTGGCTATGGATACCGTCGAGTTAAACCGTAATATTGATTCCACCGACCGTAACGCCTACGCCTTTACGCCTTTTGCCGGGACGCCGTTGCGGACCATTTGTAATAATTTGGGATTTACCAAAGAGACCGATATCGTGCATTCGATTTTTGTCAATGGTTCGCTTTTGAACATGCCGCAATTTCCTCGGGAAAGGATCAATGGCTTGTTAAAAGTGTTTAACATGTATGTGAAGTTCCCCAAATCCCGCTGGCCGGAAATCAAACAAGCTGAAGCGGACACGCCCGAGGCGGACCGAATTTATGACAAATTAAAAGCGGAGTACATGGAACGTTTCTGGAACTTGACCGATAATTTTGAAGAAGCCGCCCAGGAAAAAACCATGGGCGCGCCGATGAGTGCTTGATTTAAAAACAATAACCAAATTCCAAATAAACAAACTACAAACAACCACAATAACCTAAATCCCAATACTTAAAATTTGCAGATAGAATTTTTGTTAATTGGAATTTGTCAATTGTTTGTAGTTAGGGATTTGTAATTTGGAATTTAATGCTATGAAAATATTCTTAACAGGCGCTTCCGGAATGCTAGCCACCGAGGTTGCGCTCAAACTTGAGGCGCAAGGGCATACCGTTATCCAGACGGACGCCAGACCTCGATTGCCGCAAATTTCTGTGCTCGATATCACGGAGCAGAAAAAAGTTCAGGCTGACATCAGCAAGGCCAAACCAGATTATGTATTTCACTTAGCCGCCGAGACGGACGTTGATCTCTGTGAACAAAAACCCGACCACGCTTACCGCGTCAACACCCTCGGGACAGAAAACATCGCTCTGGCCTGCCAGCAGTTCGATATCCCGATGTTGTATATCAGCACGGCGGGGGTCTTCGGTGGAGAAAAGAAGGAACCCTATACGGAATTTGATATCCCTAATCCCGCCAACGTCTATGGCCATAGCAAGTTGCAAGGTGAGATTGTTGTGCGCAATTTATTGTCAAAGTATTTTATTATCCGCGCCGGCTGGATGGTGGGGGGCTGGGAAATCGATAAGAAATTTGTCTACAAGATTGTGACGCAGCTTAGAGAGGGCAAAAAAGAATTGCGGGTCGTCTCCGACAAATGGGGCAGTCCCACGTTTACCAAAGATTTCGCAGACAATGTGTTGAATGTCGTTAATACCCGTCGCTACGGGTTGTATCATATGACCAACAAAGGCTGTGCGACGCGTTATGAAATTGCCCGAAAAATCGTTGAGTTCATGGGCCTTAAAGAGGATGTGAAAATCAACGCTATCAGTTCCGATGCCTTTCCCTTACCGGCGCCGCGCGCCCGTTCTGAGATGATGATTAATTATAAACTGGAACTTCTCGGTCTTAACAACATGCCGTACTGGGAAGAATCTTTGGCGACCTATATCAAAACGCACACCCAACCGCAGGTTGCTCACAGTGGATCCGCTTGTTAGTGTCATTATTCCCGCCTACAACAAAGCGCAGCTCACCGTTAAGACGGTCGAGAGCGTTTTAGCCCAGACATATAAGAATTTGGAAATCCTTGTGGCCGACGACGGTTCGGCCGATGATACGCGTTTACAGTTGGAGCGCTTTGGCGATAAAATCCGTTATCTTTATAAAGAGAATGGCGGTGCGTGCAGCGCCCGCAATTTTGGGTTGAAACATTCGCGCGGCGAATATGTGGCTTTTTTAGATTGCGACGATTTGTACCTTCCTAAAAAGATCGAAGCGTCTGTGAAATATCTACAGTCAAATCCCCAGGTGGGATTTGTTCACACCGCCGCCTATTTTGTCGATGGCAATGATCAAGTCCTGACCCAATATTCCCATCCCAAGAGCCGCAAGACCGGCTGGATCTCCAGAGAATTGTGTTTAAGAAATTATATCTGCAATTCGACTGTCCTCATGCGCAAGGAATGTTTTAACAAGGCCGGCGATTTTGATGAGACGATTTTCCCCCCGGCTGACTGGGACCTGTGGCTTAGACTCAGTGAACATTATGAGGCCGGGTACATCGATGAGCCGCTGACAAAATACCGGGTGACAGATAACTATACGTTTAAGCATCTCGAGCGGTCGAAGGCCGATGAGAGGAAAGTGCTGGAGAAATTTTTCGCGCGAAACCCCCGGTGGATCGATTTACAAGGTAAAGTATGGTCACAGTTTCATCTGCGCTATGCGCAGTGTTATTTTCTTAAAGAGGAGCTCCCTGCTTTTCACCATGAGCTGGCCCTGGCGTTTAAAGCCGACCCTTGGAATCTGAAGGTCTATGCAATCTGGGCTGGGGTTAGCTTCGCGCCCAATAATTTGAAATCATATTTAAGAAAAAAAATTATGCGATGTCCATCGGACCCCAAAAAATTAAACCTATGTCCGTCCGCTTGAACAACGATTGGGCCGGGAGACTTGTTTTAGGATTCATCGGTCTCTATACTTTGGGGTGTTCTGTCTTTTATCGGCCGTTTGCCGAACTTCACCTGCAATTTCCCTTCCTGCCGTTTCCGGTTTTTATCGGAGAATTTTTACTTTTATTCTCGGTGTTGGTTTATTTGGCGAGGGAAAAACATTTGGCCCTGCCGAATTATTTCCGCACGGGGTTGAGGTTTTATGTCCTTTGGATTATTTTAAAGGCCGTGTGGGGGGCGTGGTTCTGGGGCCCGCTGACGTTTCGTAATGCTGCGCTTTTTTATTACCTGCTTTTTTTTGTAGTCGGATATAGTTTTTATAAAAATGAAATTTTTTCCCATCGGGTTAAAATGGGGCTTTTGACTGTGCTCTTGGCCGCGAAGATCATTGTGGGCGTGAATAATTATTTCATTTTTCCGTATTTTATTCTAACCATTATTCTGGCCTTACAAATTAAGACCCCCTGGCTGAGATATCTGATGTTTCTTCCCATCCTTTACACCCCGCCGCAGAACTTGGATTATCCGACGCTGACACCGTTTGCCTTTTTTTTCATGGGCGGACGGGCCCGGGTGGTCGGGCATCTGGCGGCGTTTTTATTCATTTCTTTAGTGACGATGTTCACCTTTTTTCAGATTAAAGCTCGGTATAAGTTTTTTCTGCTGTCGTTTCTGGTCCTGGTCCTGGGGTTGGGGCTGATCAAGTATCTCGACCGCAATGCGTTAAAAGCGATGGTGGATATCCCCGGGATCATCACGCTTTATAAAGAACACGACGCCATTATTGAAAAAAAGCGACCGCTATTCGTAAGACCGCTTTCGGTAAATCTTTATTCCGAAGAGCTAGTCCAATTTTCCGGGGCTGTTTCCCGGAGGGTTAAAGAGATTTTGCCGAAGATCGGAGGCGAAGAATCCAAGGACATCAACATCCTTAAAGATTCGGTTAAAGATATCCTCGAGACCAGCAAAGCTTCCTATGTCGAGGCTGTGGCCCAAGCCAAGGAAGAAAGAAAGGAAAAAATTCAAGCGGTTTTAACTCAACTGCCTGTCGACAAAAGTGATCCGCAGCTCAATGAGTTGGTTAAAGAAGCGACTGAAACCGACGATTTGAAAAACGTCCAGGAAAATCTGCAGCTCAATGAGTTGGTTAAAGAAGCGACTGAAACCGACGATTCGGAAAACGCCCAGGAAAATCCGCAGTTCAATGAGTTAGTTAAAGAAGCGACTGAAACCGGCGATTTGAAAAGCGTCCAGGAAAATCTGCGCAGCTATATTGCCAAAAAATCCGTCGACCAGGGTGAAGAAATTATTAAACAACTTCAGTCCATTGAGGAAGATTACGAGCACACGGCGAATCTGCTCAGGCTCAAAGAAAAGGCGGAAGTTTTTAACAAGGTCCAGGAGAAAATTGATACCTTAGGATTGCAGAGAGAATTTTCCATGGAAGAAGGTCTGGCGCTGGCCACGGATCCCGATCAGTTGCGTGATATCGGCACCTCTTATTCCAATATTTTATTCCGGTTGTTTATCTGGCGGGATATGATGCGTGAACTTATGGCAGATAAGGCTGTCCTCTGGGGCGTTAACTGGGGCAAACCGCAGCGCTCGCCCTCGATTGAGGTTTTCGGCTGGGCGGCTGTTGAATGGGAGAAGGACGGATGGATCACCCCGCATAATTCGTTTCTGTATTTCCTGTACCGTGGGGGTATTGTCGGAGGCATGATTCTTTTAGGAGTTCTCACGGTCATCGTTTCGCTCACAAGAAAATTTATTGAAAAGAAATCGCTGGCCGGGTTATTGTTGGTGAGCATTTTTATTTACTGGATGACGATCACGAATTTTTTGGTGTTTTTGGAACTTCCTTATAACGCGATTCCGTTTTGGAGTTTGCTGGGGATGTTGCTCGCTTATGGTCAGACAATATCACGGCAAGCCGTGGACGGTAGGGGCCATTCATGAATGGCCCCTACTGGAAAAATAAGAAAATACTCATCACCGGCGCCGACGGGTTTATTGGCAGCCATTTGACCCAGCGGCTCGTCAACGCAGGAGCCCAAGTGCGGGCGTTTGTTTACTACAATTCTTTCAGCAGTTGGGGCTGGCTGGAGACACTGGCGAAAGAGGAGCAGGAAAGGTTAGACGTCTTTATGGGTGATGTCCGCGATCCCAACGGCGTTGAAACAGCGATGAAGGATGTGGCCATTGTCTTTCATCTGGCGGCGTTGATCGGGATTCCGTACAGTTATCACTCGCCGGATAGTTATGTCGACACCAATATCCAAGGGACTTTAAATATCCTGCAGGCGGCCAGAAAATTAAAGGCCAAGAAAGTTTTGCACACTTCAACGAGCGAGGTTTACGGGACCGCGCAGTATGTCCCGATGGATGAAAGGCATCCCATCGTCCCTCAATCCCCATACGCGGCCACCAAAGCCGCCGCCGACGACCTGGCGCTATCGTTTTACCGTTCGTTTGATCTTCCGGTGACCGTGGTCAGACCGTTCAATACCTTCGGTCCGCGGCAGTCGGCGCGGGCGATTATCCCGACGATCATCACCCAAATCCAGTCCGGGACCAAAACCATTCAGTTGGGTAATCTCGCGGCGACGCGGGATTTTAATTATGTTGTTAATCTCGTTGATGCCTTTTTAGCGTTGGCCCAGGCGACCAAAACCGACGGCGAGGTTTTTAACGTCGGGACAGGTGATGATATTTCGGTAAGGGGATTGGTCGATTTGGTTTCCAAGATCACGGGCAAAAAAGTAAGGATTGCTCAAGAAAAGAAAAGATTTCGTCCGCAGAAAAGTGAAGTGGAGCGGCTTCAATGCCGCGCCGCTAAAATTAAGAAAGTTTGCGGTTGGACGCCGCGGGTTTCGCTTGAGGAGGGATTAGAGTTGACCTGCCGTTGGTTTCAGGACAACGCGCACAGGTACAAAGCGGAAATATACCATGTCTGATAAACAAGCCATTATTCTCGCTGGAGGCAAGGGGTCGCGGTTAAAGCCGTACACGACCGTTTTGCCCAAGCCGCTCATTCCGGTCGGGGACATTCCGATTGCCGAGGTGATTGTCCGGCAACTGGCGCATTTTGGTTTTAAAGATATTGTCATTTCCACCGGACATCTGGCCAGTCTCGTGGAGACCTATTTTGGTGATGGCCGGCGCTGGGGCGTTAAGATTCGTTATGTCTGTGAAGACAAACCGCTCGGGACCGCTGGCGCCATCAAGCTGATTAAAAATCTTAAGGAAAATTTTTTGATTATCAACGGTGATACCCTGACGGGCCTCGATTTTAGTCAGTTATTTGCGTTTCATAAAAAACAGAAAGGTATCGCCACGATTGCCGTCAAAGAGCGCATGGTGAAGACAGATTTTGGTGTTATTGAATTTGACCGCAAAGGTGAGCTTTGGGATTATATTGAGAAACCTGAGCATAAATCTTTTGTCAGTATGGGGATTAATATTTTAAGCCGACGGTGCCGGGATTATATTCGGGTTGGGGAATCGGTCGGCATGCCGGAATTGATGCTGCGCATGAAAGCGGCTGGTGAAAAAATTTATTGTTTCTCAACTCAGGCGCGCTGGCTGGATCTGGGACGTCCAGAAGACCTTGAGGCAGCGCAGGCCATTTTTGAAAGAGATAAAAAAAAGTTTTTGTTTTCGGCCCAATGAAGCCATACGTCCTTATCATGGGTGTCCATGGGTTTATTGGCTCGGCGCTTAAAAGATGGCTATTGACCAATGTGCGCAATGTCGAAATTTTTGGCCTGGATATTCGCCCCTTTAAGTCTCCCGATAAAAATTTTTTCCTCTCTGATTTAAAAAACCAAAAACAAATCATCCATGTCCTTTCAAAAATCCGGCCGCGGTTTATTTTTCATTTGGCCGGCGGGCGGATGGAGGAGCCAGAGAAACTTTTGGAGGCGAATGTTTATTCGACCCAAAATTTATTGGCGGCGATAGCTGAAATGAAAGATTATCATCCGCGCGTCATCATTCCTGGTTCCGCCGCCGAATACGGTCAGCCGCACCAGAGACAAAAGTTGATCCGCGAGAACGACCCGCCTAAGCCGACGAGTCATTACGGTCTGACGAAATTGATGCAGACTTCGCTCGCGCTGATGTATGCCCGCCGCGGGCTCGATGTGGTGGTGGGGAGGATATTTAATATTTGTGGCGCCGGGACCACCGAGGCCTTTGCCTTGGGAAAATTTGCCAAGGACATTGCCCTTATAGAATCAGGCAAGAAAGAAAAGCGCGTTACGACCAGAAGTCTCGCAGGCCAAAGAGATTTTCTGGATATTAGGGATGTCTGTTCTGCTCTGTGGGCGGTCGCTGGTAAAGGGAAAAAGGGTGAGGTTTACAATATTTGTTCGCAGAAATCTTCATCGGTGCGAACGCTCCTTAAAAAGATGATCAGCCTTTCCCGAGAAAGAGGAATTGTCATTGATGAGCAGAAAGCTTCATCAAGCGGGAGTTTTGATGCAGTTGGTTCTAATACGAAAATCAAAAAAAACACGGGCTGGCGACCGAAGGTACGGTTAAAAGAGAGTTTAAAAGACACATTGAATTATTATCGACGATGCGAATTCTCATAGCCCATAACCGATACCAACAGGCCGGAGGAGAAGACGCCGTCGCCAAATCCGAGGCCGCGCTTCTACGCGATTTTGGCGAAGACGTGCATGTTTATGAGCGCAGTAATCAGGAGATCGAACGTTATACCCGTTTAGCACAGCTACGACATTTTTTTTCATTAAGCTGGTCGCAACGCTCCTACCGTGAGATGAGAAAACTCTTGCGCGACATCCGCCCCGAGGTTGTCCATTTTCACAACACCTTTTTTATGATGACCCCGTCGGTTTATTATGCCTGCCGGGATGAGCATATTCCCATCGTGCAGAGCCTACATAATTTCCGGCTGCTGTGCGCGAATGGATTGTTTTTCCGCGACAACCACGTTTGCGAAGAGTGTCCAAAGCATTCTCTGTGGCGTGGCGTCCAATACGGTTGTTACCGCCAATCCCGGCTGTTGACGAGTCTCGTCGTTAAAATGCTGACGGACCATTGGCGGAAAAAAACGTGGACACACCTCATTGACCGCTATCTCACGGCCACGGAGTTTAGCCGGCAAAAATTTATTGAGCGCGGAATTTCCCCGGATAAAATTTCCGTTAAACCTAATTTTTTATACCCTGACGTCAAAAGGCGGGATAAAGATCAGGGTTATGCGTTGTATGTTGGCCGGCTAAGTCGGGAAAAGGGGGTGGAGGTTTTGCTGCGCGCCTGGCAGCTCAAGGCTCATATCCCCTTAAAAATCGTCGGGGATGGACCGTTGGCCGGGCGGCTCGGGCAGGAGCGCGGCTATAGAAATCTGGAGTTTTTGGGATATGTTTCCAAAGAAAAATACGCGGAATGTATGCGCGGGGCAAAGTTTTTGATCGTGCCGTCGTTATGTTACGAAAATTTTCCCCGGATTTTGGTGGAGGCCTATGCGTACGGTGTCCCGGTCATTGCCAGCCGCTTAGGCGGGATGCCGGAGATAGTGCTTGAGAATAAGACAGGATTACTTTTTGAACCCGGCGACGCGTATGACTTGATTAACAAAATCCACTGGCTGCTTGAGCACGAAGAGGATTACCGAAAGTTCGAGCAGTCCGCCCGAGAAGAATTTGAACAAAAATATTCCGCGCAAAAAAGTTATCAGGGTTTGATGAATGTTTATAAACAAATTATTTAATTCTAACCTTACAGGTGAGTTTTTTGATTTAGGATGGGGAAGTATTCCTGGCTCAGACAGGTGCTCGTCCCCAAAAGCGGGACGAGCAAACTCGCCAGAAATACTTCCCCATCCTTTGGCAAGATTTGAGCACTGTTGGAGAAGACTTTTTGTGTCCTGGCCTGCGAGTTTGCCCCGAAAGGGGCTTTTGTCTGAGCAGGCCAGGACACAAAAAGTCTTGAAACGTATCCCCGGCATTAATCTTAAAAAGTCGTGGATCGCCATTCTTATTTTGTGCCTCAGCTACTGGACGTATCTTTTTTTTACCACCCAAATGGCCGTCCAATTCGATGCCGCGGATTACGTTGGCATCGCCCAGATCATCCATGATAAAGGCTGGGTGGAATTTTTTAAAACCGGCCCGCACCGCGAACCGCTGTACCCGCTCTTGATTTCCTGGTCAATGGATGTGGGAAGCCTTTTAGGGATTTCCTATCAATGGGTCCAGAAAATATTTCAGATCGGGATCCTTCTTTTTACGCAATTGTCCGTCCTGTTGGTGTTGACGAAATTCCGAGTGCGGGAATGGATCCGCCTGGCGGTGACCGCGTATATCGGTTTTTCCCCGGCGATCGTCAATTCGACGTTTAGCCTCTTTGGGGAAATTATGACGTATCCTTTTGTGATGGGGATTTTGTGGCTGAGTTTTGTGTCGTGGCGATGTCTGTGGCAAACGGACTTTAAAAAAATTATCGTTTGCGCCGTTTTGACAGCGCTGAGTTTTGTTTTGGCGACATATGCCAAGGGGGTTTTTCAATACGTCTTTCTTCTTTATCTCATTGTTTTGATGGCGGCCGGAGTTTGGGCGGCGAGAAGTGGACGAGGAAAGATTCTGCGCAACGCCCTGATTTACGCCGCCGTCGCCTTTATGGTCCTTAATAGCTGCCTTGCCCCCTTTAAATGGGCGAATAAAAAATACAATGGTTATTATGATTTGACGAACCGTTTCTCGGATTTACTTTTCGGCAATGCCGTTAAACGCACGAACCCTTTATCGGCCCGGATGATCGCGGCCCATGTCGCAGATGTCCCTGGGGGCGGCGTCTGTCGTTTATTCTTCTCAGAGGAAGAATGTTATTATTGTGAATTTCAGAAGGCGGATTTTTATCGTGGGGTTGAGCTTTTTGAATTGAGGCGCAATATTTCCAAAGAGCTGGAGACTTCCAAAACCATAAGTTGGGCTATGGAGAAGGTTTGGCGGCGGCCATGGCAATATGTTCTTCTGACGTTTATCGAAACTTGGCGCATGGCGTTCTGGGAATCGACGCAACTGGGCAACGTCGGGTATCCGCCAGGCTTACAGAAGATTTTTGAATTTGTCCTCTTTAAAAATGGCCTTCGGCTTATAATGTCGCTGCTGACCTACGCGGCGATTTTTTATTTATTCCGGTTTGTTTGGAGGTCCCGTTCAAGACTCAACGATATCGTCTCCTTTGAAGCAGAGCGTGTGCAGGTGGGATTCTGGCTGCTTTTTATGATCGTGGCCTACACTGGTCTGCATTCTTTGTTCTCGATCGTGACACGCTACGCGCTCCCCATATCTTTTTTGTATCTGCTGTCTATCGCCCTGGTCTTAGATGAGCGGATCAATTCTAAAAATATTAAAACCGTGAGGACATAGTTTATGATTAATGGCAAAAAGATCATTGTGGTCCTTCCCGCTTATAACGCCGAGAAAACCTTGGAGCGCACCTATCGGGAAATTCCCTTGGATATCGTTGATGAGGTCCTTTTGGTCGATGACCATTCGCGAGATAATACGATTAAAATGGCCAAACGCCTCGGGATCCCCACCGTAATCCATGATAAAAATTTAGGTTACGGGGGTAATCAAAAGACCTGTTATACGCACGCCCTCAAACGAGGGGCCGACATCGTGGTGATGCTTCATCCCGATTATCAATATCCGCCGAAATTGGTCGTCCCCATGGCCGCGATGATCGCGGAAGGTGTCTTTGATGTGGTCTTAGGCTCGCGGATCCTCGGCGGATATTCGTTAAAAGGGGGGATGCCCCTTTATAAATATATTTCCAACCGTTTTCTGACGGCCTTTGAAAATATTTTAACAGGGCAAAAACTTTCCGAATATCACACCGGTTACCGCGCGTACTCGCGGGAAGTTCTCCTGAAATTACCGGTCTTCGAAAATTCGGACGATTTTATTTTTGACAACCAGCTGTTGACGCAGGTGTTTTATTTCGGTTTCCGCATCGGCGAGGTGACGAGCCCGTGTTCGTACAATGAAGACGCGTCGTCGATTAATTTCCAGCGCAGCACGATTTATGGACTGGGTGTATTGCATAACTCGTTAAAATATGCCTTCGCCAAACGTCAGTGGCTGAAGGATCCTATGTATGATGCCGAAAACGGAAAAAAAATTATTCTTTAAGCGGATAAGGTTTAGTCGGTGGGATATTTATTTCATCGTTGTGGCCTTCCTTTATTTATTGTGGAGAGGTTGGGTATTTTGCGAACGGTTTTTTTAAAGATCAGTCATCTGCCGACATTGCTATTGTTGGTGGGGTTTCCCGTCTATTGGCTGGAATTATATTGTTTTAAGGCCAGAGACGGAGTTACGTCTTGGGCAGCTTGGGGAATTTTTCTTTTTTTAAGTATCTGGACCCTGGGGAAGCGCCGTGCCGAACTTTACCGCCCACTGACCAGATTGAAAGAAACCAGCAAGATATTGCCGCCGGTGGAAAAATTATTCATCACCGTCGGGAGCCTCACAGCCGTTCTTGTCTTGATATGTGCTTTTTATGCTGCGCTTCTGCCCCCACACCTCACACAGGAATTTGACGCGTTACAATACCACATCACTTTGCCCCGGCAGCATTTGCTTTACGGTTCGTTTCAACCTCTCGCGTGGTCATCGGGAGATTTTTTCCTCATGCCGGTCGATGTCGCGTTAGCGCCATTCTGGCTGGCCAGTGTTTTGCCCAATAAGATCCCACAGTTTTTATTTCTTCTGGGATTAATCGTTTTGGCCGTTAAACTTGTCGGCCATTTTACGCGACTTGATTTGGTGAAGGGGGCTTTGATTGTTTTTGCCGTCATCGGGTCGCATGGCCTGGGGATCCAGATGGGAACAGCGATGCTGGACATTGTTCTTTGCTATCTGGCCTTGGCGGCGCTGGACAGTTTTTTATCCGGCAACTACCGGATGGCGGTCCTTGAATTTTGTTTTCTCTTTTGGTCAAAATCGTTTATGCCTGTTTTATGGACGGCGATCCTGGCGGGGATTTTTATCATGGCCTGGGTGAGTAAAGTCCCCCAACAATGGGATTTTGGCGGGGTAAAAAAATTTTTTGTGGAATCGCCAAGAGGTCTTGGGAAAGGTTACGCGGGAATCTTTCTTGTTTTAAGCTTGCTGGTCGGCGGACCATTCTTGATTAAATCGGTTTATTCCGCCGGGACGCCATTTTTTCCATTCTTTACGGGGTTGATTAAGATCAATCCGTCCGTCGACTATCATTCTGTCCACGGCCAATCCATCCTCGCCGCTTCCCAATATTACCTGGACCATGTGAAAGAGGAATATGGTCACGGACGTTCACTGTGGGCGTTTTTAAAACATTTTTGGTTGATCGCGGTTCCGGAAAACGGCGTTAATAATGCTTATGATTATCCCCTGGGGCTGGCCTATTTATTGGTGCTCGGGCCGTTTTTATATTTTTTTATTTTTTCATTAAGGGAAAAAAAGTTCGTGGCTCTAGCCTGGTTCGTGGTGATTTATTGGCTGTTATGGTGGTTCGGTTCACAACAGACGCGTTTTCTTTATATCCCGTTTGTGTTGATGATGATTCTGGCCGTGGCCAATTTCCCAACGATAACAAAGACCATGTTAGCGGTCGTTACCGTGGCGTTAATCCTCAATGCGGCTTCGGTTATCCGGGCGCACCAGGGGGATTGGGGGCGCTGGGGTGAAAATTCATTGCGGGAGAAGGACCTTAAATTGGTGCAGATGAGCCGGGAATATCTCCGGGCTCAACGAAAAGATATTGTCTCCTGGATGGACCATGATGTGGCTTATGCCCAGTTCCCGGTAAAGGTGGTCAAAGAAAAACTTCCGTTTGCTTTGGCGGTGGAATAGTATTTCTGGCGGAGGTCGTCAATGAAGCTAAGTGTTTTGATGCCCGTATTCAATGAACGTCCGTGGATTGAAACGGTGGTGGCAAAAGCGCTCATCCAGCGCGTGCCGGGGATAACCGAGACGGAGGTTGTTATCGTGGATGACGGTTCTACCGATGGAACGCGCGAGATCATCATCCGCCTCGCGAAAAAATATCCTTCGCAGCTTAACGCTATCTTTCACCAGAAGAATGCCGGCAAAGGGGCCGCGATCCAGACAGCAATCGATAAGATGACCGGCGATGTGTGCATTATCCAGGACGCTGATCTGGAATACGACCCGGCGGAATATCCACTCATGCTCGAGCCGATTATCCAGGGCCGGGCGGATTGCGTTTATGGGTCGCGCTTTGTGGGAACGCAGGCTAAAAGGGTTTTGTATTTCTGGCATTTTGTCGCGAATCAAGGTATTACACTCATATCCAACATGTTTACCAATTTGAATCTTTCCGACATTGAGACCGGTTACAAAGCGTTTCGGTGTTCGATTTTAAAAACCATTCCGATCCGTTCAAAGGGTTTTAGCCTCGAGCCGGAGATCACGATGAAAATCGCCCAGAGAAAATGCCGTGTTTATGAGGTAGGGATCAGTTATCAGGGCCGCACGTATCAGGAGGGAAAGAAGATTACGCCCATGGATGGTTTTAAGGCCGTATTGACAATTTTAAAATTTTGGGTTTGGAACGATGCTTATAGAAAGTAGTTATGCGTATGAAAATCTCCATTAGGGACCTTCTCTCTACTAATAAGACAAAAACACTCTTGGGCATTATTTTTTTGCTAGGATTAATAGGTGTTAGATTTTCAGAAAATTCTTTGCCGCGGGGAACCTACGCCAGAGCACTGTATTCTCTCGGCCTTGAATACGCCGCAAAAGATAAGACTTCCCAGGCCATAAGATGTTTCAAAAAAGCTATCAGCCAGAAACCGGACTTTGCCTGGCCCTATTATGAGCTTGGGAATCAGTGGGCCAAAAGGTTTGATTACAAAAACGCCATCGCCAATTATAAGAAGGCTATTTTTTATAGCCTTCAGTCTCACGCGATGATCTATTATCTTTCAGGAATGGATTATTGGTTTCACAAAGATTACCCCAACGCTATTTATTGTTTTGAGACCGCCGCCAAGATTACCTCTAATCATGATTTGTCCAGGTATGCCCTGGGAAGAATATTTCATCAGCTGGGGGATTTGCAAAAAGAAATCGGACACCTGCAATTGGCCGTTCGCGTGAACCCTGTTTATGTAGAAGCGCATTTTTGTCTGGCTCAGGCTTACGCTCGGTGTGGAGACTGGGAATATGTTGAACGAGAAATTCAAGAGTTGAAAAATCTTGGGGATTGGGATCGGGTGGAAATCCTTGAGAACATGGTTAGAGAAAAATTGGGCAAGGGGTAGAGATGGTTTTTCGTCGTACTTGGAAAATATTTTTGGGGATATTGGTTTGTTTCTTGATGGTTGAGGTTGGTCTTTCCCTGATCCAAATCATAAAATGGAAAAAAACAATCGCTCCTTATCAGGTCACGCCGATTTTAAGACCGCTGATTCGTTTGTTTTCCAATAATGATTTGCGCCCACGACAGCATTCCTCCAATGGGCCGAACTGGAATTATGAAACGGATAGAATGAAGCCAGGCCGTTACTCTCAGGAAAATGGATGGCCCGACTATACCATTAATTCTTACGGGATCCGGGGCGATGAATTTAAGATACCAAAACCTAAGGATATTTTTCGAGTCTTGGTTTTGGGAAGTTCTTCGGCCTTTGGCGCGGAATGTCAGGATACAGAAACTTATCCTGAGGTCTTGGAGGAAATCCTGAGTCGCCATTCAACCAGACGCCGAGTCGAAGTTTTAAACTACGGGATGAGCTCAAAGGGGCTTTATTATAATGCCCGGCATTATTTTGAAGAGGTTGATCGTCTTGCGCCGGATGTGGTTATTCTTAACAACGTCCGTAACACCTGGTTTTATGATCAGAATCAAAGGGTGTGTAATTATTTTGATATTATTTTTACTAATAGAAGAATTTTAGCGAAACTTAATATTTTTCTGACAGATAATTCTCTTGGGTTTCGTTTATTAAGACGTGCCGTTGAGGGGTATTTATTTAAGAAATGGATGGGTCCTGGGGACAGATATAATAAATATTTTTTTGAGGAAATTTACTATCAGGCGATCAGGTCAATGGCGTTGGATGTCAAAGGACGAGGGGGGGCGTTTGTGATTATTCTAGAACCGTATTATCAAGACCCGGCGCGTCAATTGGATTACAAAAAACATTCAAACGAAGAATTGTTTAAGGTTTTAAATGGTGAGTCGACGATGGCGCCGGTTGGTATTTTACCGGCGTTAATTTATAACAACATTTTTAGACTTCAAAAAGAATTTCCGGATGTCATTGTTCTAGATCCTGTTGAGACTTTTATTAAGAAAGAAAATGAAACCCCTGGAAAAGATTACTTTATCGGGCATTCACATCTAACCCCCAAGGGTAGCCGTCTGTTAGCCGAGCTGATCACGGAGAAATTATTGGAGCGGATTTCCTTGTGAAGACAAAGTTTCAGGTGCTGGGGGTGGGTATTTCCGCGGTGAATATAGAAGAAGCCTGTGGCGAGATTGAAACAGCGATTCATGAACGGCGCAGGGAATACGTGTGTGTGGCGCCGGTGGCGACCATTGTGGATTGTCAGCGTGATCGAGAATATAAGAAAATTGTTAACGATGCTTATATAACAACTCCTGATGGTATGCCGGTGGTCTGGCTGGGGAGATTGCAGGGACACAAGAATGTTGCGCGTACCTACGGCCCGGATTTGCTGCTGGCGGTTTGCGGGTACGGACAAAGCCGCGGTTACCGGCATTATTTTTATGGGAGCCGGCCGGAGACGTGCGAACTTTTGGAAAGAAAATTGAAAGAAAAATTTCCTCACCTTAATATGGTCGGTCGATATTCGCCGCCGTTTCGGGAATTAACAGTGGATGAGGACCGACAGATTGTGGATATGATCAATCAAGTTAAACCCGATGTGCTTTGGGTCGGATTAGGTTCGCCGAAACAGGATTTTTGGATGGCCAAACATCGGGATCTTTTGAATGTTCCCATCATGGTCGGGGTGGGGGCGGCCTTTGATTTTCTCTCCGGGGTAATGCCTCAGGCGCCTGTCTGGATGCAGCGTTCGGGAATAGAATGGCTCTTTCGACTCTGTTGTGAGCCCAAGCGCTTGTGGCGACGCTATTTGATTGGGAATACGTTGTTTGTTTATTGGGTGGTGAAGGAGTGTTTGTTTAGGCGAAAAAAGCCCTAATATCCAAATTTTTAAAGATCAGGCTTGGGAACTTCAGAAAAATGCTTATTTAAAAACAACAATTGACTTTTGGGCCTCGATAAAATATAGTTGTGGGCACCATCACTAACCGCAATGTTCTGAATAAATTACGATAAAAATTAACTCAACCCGAAATCCTTACTCTTTTGAAGTCCCGATAAGTCGGGGGACATACCTTTCTTAAAACGTTTAAAGATTATATTAGTTAGGGAAGTGTCATTCTTCGGCCTTCTTTGGTTTGGAATAACCTAAACCTGGGTCGATTCTGTGTCTATTTGACGAATGAATTACATTCAATTTTTTCTATTTTTAGTCTTTTCTTTTTCTGCTTTAGGCCAAGGTATTTGGATTTACCGGTGGCTTAATCCCAAAAACGATTTCTATCTCAATAAATCAATATATTTGGCTGAAGTGCTCCTTTTGGGGGCTGCCTGGATCATTGGATTTTTGGTGATCTTTTCGATCCTCGGATTATATCGCGGGTACTTTCTCTGGGCTATTGTTGGCTTAGGGTATGGAAGTTTTCTTTTGCCAAATGTAAGGGAAGATGCGAAAAAATTTCTTATCGTTTCTCGATGGGATATTCCCAAAATATTATTTCTTGTATTACTAGGCGTGTTCTTGTTCCGCAATTCGTTTTTCCTTTTTGATGTGGATAATATGAGAAATTACCTTTACTCCCAAAGACTTTGGCTAGAACACGGGACAAGCATTATAAAATATGTTGGTTATCAATTTTTTAGTATTTGGGTTCCGCAGTTTGATTCCATTCCGCTTGCTTTAGGACTTTCTGCCTTTCCCCAGGAAACCTTATTTGGTCAATTCATCAATAATTTTTGGCGGGTCATTGTTTTTCTAATGCTTTTTGGTTATTCAAGTTATCGGTTTGGTGGTTTTGTCGGGTTAGCCACCGTGATGTTAGTGATGTTTAATGACCACATATTTTATTCGGGAGTCAATATATGTTGCATTATTAACGCCGCGATCGTTGGTTTAATCTTTGCGGCAATTTATAATTTTTGGGAAAGTAAAAAACAAAACAGTCCATTTCGTTTTATTTTGGCGCTTATTTTTGCCAGCCAGATTCTGCCCAATAAGTACCAGGGGGTTTATCTGGCTTTTTTTGTCGTGATCGTCGGTATTCTTATCCAACAAAATAAAAATGTGTTTTTTGGGAAAATATGGCAGTATAAAAAAGGCCTAGCGGCTGTGGTGGTGGGCGGTCTTTTTATGTCTTTGTGGATTTTAAAAAGTTATTTGGCGACAGGTGATCCGCTTTTCCCTGCGTTTGCTGGAAAATTTAATGCCTTGGGCTGGACCGAAGAGCAACACATGGCATTTAAAATTGCCGAATACGGTCTAAAGCCACAGCTGATTATAAAATACCTCAATTATCTTTTTATCTGGCCGGGAATCATGGCCGCAAAATATGTTTGTTTAATGCTGTCTTTTTTGCCGATCATTTTGTTTATATATTTGAGGCAGGACAATATAGACAAAGAACCCTTAGAGGAATTTTCTTATTGGATGGCTATGAGTGTCATTGCTTTGATCACGCTTTGCCTGGTCGCTCATTGGGATCCCAGGTATTATCGTTATGCCATTGCCATTTTTGGTTTTACCGCCATCTGTGGGTTACATTTTATTTTTACGCAATGCTTGAGAATTAAAACCTCTTTTATCGCCGGCGGGCTCATTCTTATCTTGTCAATGACAAAAATTTCGATTGTTTATTCCGCAGAAGGTCCCTATAAAAGACCGACCATCAAAGAGAATATCGATGTGTTGTTAAACCGCATACATACGGACTATGTTGTTAAAAAAAAATATCCTGAGGTCGTCAAAATTATTAAGCTTATGGAATCAGATCCGGATAAGGCGAGGGACTCAGCTTATGCGTATTCCATTATGAGTAATCTACCGCTCTTTCTCTTGCCCATCAAGCCCGCGGTCGGCTTATTTCAAACAAATGTGATTAAATGGGATTCCTATGATGATGCGACGCTTATTGTCCGCGATCTGGAAGAACAAAATATCAAATGGCTTATCGTCGAGGACAAAGAACAAAAAGTTTTTAGGTATGTTTCCCGGGATGAATTTTCCAAATCGTTGACGCTGTCTGATTCACGGCATACCACGGGGACCTTTCATGATTACGGGTTCCCGCCTGAGCTGACGGGTAAGGATAGATATTAAATCTAACGCCTTGTGCAAGTTTTAAGGTTTTTGGTGTCACGTCCTGCTCAAACAGGTGTCCCTTCGGGACAAATGGTTCGACTTTACTCACCATCCTGAGCGAAGTCGAAGGACTCGCAGGTCATGACACCAAAAACCTTTTTCGAAAGGGTTCAAAATTTTGTAAAATCAAGAGAAACTCGCACGCGACGTTAAATCTAACAAGGGCGACGCTATGAATGTTTTTATAGTAGGAATAAATGGATTTATTGGTTTCCACCTTTTTGAGGCTATCCTCGAAAAAACAGATTGGTTTGTTTATGGGTTGGATATGGATGACAGCTGTGTTATGAAAAGTCGTTATCCAACTCGTTTAGAATTTTTAAAAGGAAGTATGCGTGAAAACTTAGATTGGATTGAGGAGAAAATTCAGCAATCCGATGTTGTTATCCCCTTGGCGGCCATCGCCACACCGGCTTTATATATCAAGCAACCTTTGAAAATTTTTGAGGTGGATTTTGAAGACAATATGAAAATCGTTAAGTTATGCGCCAAGCATAATAAACGAATTGTTTTCCCTTCAACGTCCGAGGTCTACGGCATGAGTGTCGATTCTGAGTTTGTTGAAGATACCAGCAATCTGGTGGTCGGCCCTATTTGCAAACAGAGATGGATTTATAGTAGCTGCAAGCAATTGATTGACCGGGTTATTTGGGCTTTGGGCCTTGAACAGGCATTTTCTTTTACATTATTCCGTCCGTTTAATTGGGTTGGCCCCCGGCTCGATAATGTCTATGATTCTAGGGAGGGATATAACCGTGTTGTCACTCAATTTATCTCTAATATTATTCATAACAATCCTTTGAAGTTGGTCAATGGGGGTAAGCAAAAAAGATGCTTTACCTATATTGCAGACGGCATTGACTGCCTCATGAAGATCATTGAGAATAAAAACAATCTTGCGCATAATCAAATATTCAATATTGGGAATCCGGATAATCATTGCAGCATCGAATTTGTCGCGAATTATATGATCCAATGGGTAAAGGTCAACCGTCCTGAAATGCAATTACCCAAAATAATTTATATTAGCGATAAAAGTTATTACGGTGAAAGTTATGAAGATGTGGCTTATCGTCTTCCCAACATTGCCAAGGCGGTCAGTCTTTTGGGATGGAAACCAACGGCAGGCATTGAAGAAATATTAGATACAACGTTAGAGTACTATTTAGGGAAGAATCGAAAACTTCAAAATGTCTTAAGCCTGCCTGCCGGTCAGGCAGGTGCGCTGGACGTGGAGTAAATCATCCAAAATTTAATTACTGAAAATTCGGAAGAAATAGACTCGGCACAACAAAATGGTTCTAAGCCGAGAACCGTTGTCCTCGGGGCTGGAACTTGCGGGCTGGCAGCCGGCTGGGAATTAACCCGTAACGGCTTTCCCGTGACCGTTCTTGAAAAGAAAGCGGATATTGGTGGTTTAACAGGAAGAAAGACCATTAATGGGAATACTTATGAGTACGGAACACATGTTTTTCATACGGATAATCAAGCGCTCAAGAGGGATTTGTGTGACTTGATGGGGCCTTACTTATTTGAATTTGACAGAGGCAGCCGTTTGCAAATTAAATTCTTCAATAAATATTTCCGCTATCCACTCAATGGGACTGATTTTATCAAGGGATTGCCGTTTCCTCTGCTGATTCATTGTGGCTTCGATTTTATTTCTTATAACTTTTTGGATTTCTTTAAAAAAGATAAATATGCCAGTGGCGAGGAAGTCCTTATTTATAAATTCGGAAAAAAACTTTACGAGATATTTTTTAGGGATTATTCGGCAAAGCAGTGGGGACGGCCCCTGAAGGAGTTAGATCCAGAATTTGTTAAAACGCGTATTACGCGCGGGGATATATTTAAATTTGTTAAAGATCTCCTTGAAAAAACCGGCTTTGTTAAGAAACTCAAATCGCATCCTTTGACCGAAAGTGTTATTGGTAAACTGTATTACACCGAAGACGGTATTTATGGCATTTCCGATCGCCTCAGGAATTATATCAACTCCAATGGTGGAGAGGTTAAGTGTCATTGCGAGGTTGAGTCGATTGTCCCAAGCGGTGAGAAGGTCCGCATAACGTATAAAACCCCTGATGGCGTTAAACAGATTGCAGCCGACCAGCTCATTTCCTCCATTCCTTTGCCTGTTTTCATAAAATGCTTTCCTCATGTTCCCTCTGACGTTAAAGCTGCCGCCGAAAAGCTGAAGTATCGGGCCTTAGTTATATTGGGGCTATTAGTTAATAAAAGACCGGTGACGAACGCCATTTGTTTTTATTTCCAAGATAAAGCCTATAATCGTTTGGCTGAACCGACGAATCATGGACTGCGCACGGCTTCGGAAAACACTTCTATTTTATTATTAGAACTGGCGTGCAATCATGGGGATAAAGTGTGGGACTTTGATGACGATTTAGCCGAAGCCATGATCCAAGATTTAATAGAGGAGAAATTTATTGAAAGGAAAGATATCATAGAGTACCATAAGCTCAAAATTAGCCACGCTTATCCCGTGTATCATATCGGTTATAAGGATGACCTTAAAAAGGTCTTGGACTACGTCCATCAGTTTGATAATATCCAGTCTGTTGGTCGGCAAGGACAGTTTTCTTATGTCAATATACATAAA
>Ga0247727_10004891_pt1 | contig 27848 bp, 18 predicted proteins | sample WisWelCaveWW1625_FD_202498 | JGI IMG/M metagenome (GOLD analysis project Ga0247727, IMG submission 202498) | Biofilm microbial communities from Wishing Well Cave, Virginia, United States - WW16-25 | ecosystem: Environmental > Aquatic > Deep subsurface > Groundwater > Cave microbial mat | place...
GGAGGCCGGGCAGATCGAGGCCCGCCAGGTCATCCAGGTGGTGCTGGCCGAGATGTCGGAACGCGACGCCCAGGCCCTCCGGATGTTTTTCCTGGAAGGGACGCCGACCGAGGAGATTTGCCGGGCCCTGGGGCTGACGGCCCGGCAGTTCAGCCTGGTTCTGTTCCGGGCCAAGGAACGCTTTCGCAGATTTTTTTTCCGGCGGGTGAAACAAGCGGCCGCCGGACGTCACTAGTTGTATGGGAGGGGCCAATGCGGTTTCATGAAGATCCGGTGGCTCGCGAGGAGCGGATCCGGGACTACCTGCTGCGGCGGCTCACTCCAGCCGCTGCCGAAGAGTTCGAGAGTCACTACTTGAGCTGCCAGGAGTGCTTCGAGGAGCTGGAGGCCAGCCAAGGGCTGATGAGCGGCCTGGCCCAGTCCCGCCTGGACCTGCGGCAGATGGAAGGCGTGGTGGTGCTGACGTTTGACAGCCCCGCCCACCTGGTCCGGCACTCCCTGGAGTTGAGCCAGTTGCGGCTGAAAGTGCTGGAGCAGAAGGACACCAAGGTGCTGATCGACCTGAGCCGGGTCAGCCGCATCGACAGCGCCGGGCTGGGCGCCTTGCTGACCTGCTACTCCCACGCCGTCCGCCACCAGGGGATGCTGAAGCTGCTGAACCCCAGCGAGCCGGTGCAGGAGTTGCTGCGGCTCACTCGTTTGGACGGTGTCCTGGAGGCCTATCCGGATGAGCGGGCGGCCATCGAGAGCTTCCGGTAATACAGGCATTCCTGCCTGTCTTGGGCCGGGGTGCCCTACGGCCACTCCGGCCCAGATCCCGTCATCCCGAGCGCAGCGAGGGATCTGCTGTTGTTCACGGATTGGCTGGCCAGCAGGTTTTCGCAAGAAACAGATCCCTCGCTTCGCTCGGGATGACAGGTCCTGGCCGTATCCCAGCCTGTTGTCAACCCTACGGAAACGTCCCTCCGGTTGTGGACCGTGGATCGTGGGCTCCTGCATTCCTGCCTGTCATATGCCGCCAGGGCCGAAACAGCCTATGTCCCTGGTTCAATTGTGGTGATCAGGGTCTTTACCTACAATGGGGAAGCCGGTCCAGTTTTCCGGCAAACCACTGGGGGTAGCGATGACAATGATTCCAATGGTCGCGAACTTGCTCCTGCGCATCCGCAAGGATACCAATGGTCAGGACATGGTGGAGTACGCGCTGATGGCCGGCTTCATCACCGTGGCGGTCGCCGCCACCTTCCCGCCGGTCGGGGGATCGATAGCCTGCATCTTCTCCCGGCTGGGAAGCATCATGGCTCAGGCCTGATTCGTTGCGATGCCTGCTATGCTGGGTCTGACCCCACTTGGGAGGACCCGCAATGGCATTCTGCACCTCATGTGGCGCCCAACTGGCGGAGGGAGTGGCCTTCTGCAACGGCTGCGGCGCCCGCGCCGGGGCCCCGGCAGGCGCCACCGCTGCACCTGCCGCTGGACCGCTCGAGTATTCCGTCGAGGGTGACAACCTCCAGATTTGCCGCCTCAAACTCCGGCCCGGCCAGGAGGTCTACGCCGAGGCCGGCAAGATGGTCTACAAGACCACCAACATCGAGTGGCAGACCCGCATGAGTGGCGAGACCCTGGGCCAGAAGCTCATGGGTGCGCTGCGTCGCACCGTGACCGGCGAGTCGCTGTTCCTCACCTACTTCCGCTGCCTGAACGGCGTCGGCGAGGTGGGCTTCGCCGGCGATTACCCCGGGCGGCTGGAGCCGATCCCGCTGGCCGCCGGCGCCACCGTGCTGGTGCAGCGCGACAGCTTCATCTGCGCCGAAACCTCCGTCCAGTTCGGCATCCAGTTCACCAAGCGCCTGGGCGCCGGGTTCTTCGGCGGCGAAGGTTTTATTCTCGAGAAGTTTACTGGACCCGGCGTGGTGTTCATCCACGGCGGCGGCGACTTTGTGCACTTTCATCTCGGCGCCGGCGAAGTGCTGCAGGTCGACACCGGCTGTATCGTGGCCTTTGACGAGACCGTCGACTATGACATCCAGCTCGCCGGCGGCATCAAGACGGCGCTGTTCGGCGGCGAGGGCCTCTTCCTGGCAACCTTGCGCGGCCCCGGCAAGGTGATTGTCCAGACCATGACGCTTTCCAAGCTGCGGCGGGAGCTGGGCGGCGGCCGAACCGGAGGCGAGGAGAGGTCCCCTCTCGGTTCGATTACGAATCTGTTCGGAAGCGACGACTGAGGGCCGGGGGCGCCGGGAGTACCCTTGAACCTCCCCGGCGGCATTTGAGCGAGTCCCAGCGGGCCTTAGTCTCAGCCAGGCTGGCTAAGTTATGGACAGCACAGGGGTTAGACTCCGGCGCAAATTTGCGACGGAAATCTGTCGGCCGGGTTTGCGAGAAAGCCGGACGCCAGGTGAATGTCTCGCCGGCGCGGAAGCCTGGGCCAGCCGTGCAACACGCCTTCCCAGGGTTGCTGCAAGGGCGGCGGGGGCGCCTGGGCCTGACAGTAGACGGTAGACAGTAGGCAGTAGACGGTGCGCATGGTGGTCGGCGAAGCCATCTTATCAATTCGGTCTATTAAGGATACGCAGGCCGCTCCGACAACTGACAACCGACAACTGACAACTGACAACCGACCAGGGTCAGTTTGCTCATGGGGCCCTCATTGTGTCATACTCTTGCCCATGCGGGTCCTGCTGCTGGCGCTGGCGGCGGTGACGGCCCCCTTGTGGGCGGCTGAAGGAACGGAACCAACCTTCCTGCGGCGCCAGGTGGCCTCGGTTCGGGCTCAGGACGGCTACCGGGCGGTGTTCGGCGCCGGCGACCCGGACTCGAAGATGCTGAAGGGCATCGCGCGGTTCGGTGAGTTGGTGGTCGACGCCGGCGCTTCCAGCGCAACGAACCTTTACGCCGCCGAAGAGAACGTCTGGGTGGTGCTCGAAGGCAGCGGGACCCTGCGTTACGGCGACCAGGACGTTGCCGTGAGCCGCCACGACTTCCTCTACCTGCCGCCGGGGGTGCGGCACAGCCTGGCGTGCCAGAGCGGTCCGGCCTGCCGGGTCGTGGTGATGGGGTTTCGGATTCCGGCGGGGCGGAGCGTTTCGTTGCCGCCCAAGGCCCTGGTGGCCAACATGGACGAGGTTCCCAAGCAGGTCGTCGGCAACCACCCCCCCTCGACCCTCTACCAGCTGCTGATGGGCGACACCCGCAGCAAGCGGGACCGGCTCGCCGCCGCCCACGTCCTCACGAGCCTCTTCGTGATGGAGATCGCGCCGGGGGGCACCAACCAGCCACATCACCACGAGCGGGAGGAGGAGATCTATCTCCTGCTCGAAGGCGCGGGCGACATGGTCGCCGGCGGCGGCCTGGAGGGCGTCGAGGGCCGCTACGCCTCGCGGCCTGGCGATGCCTTCTTCTTCCGGCTGAATTGCACGGTTGGCTTCTACAACACCGGGCCGGCGACGGCGCGGATCCTGGCTGTCCGGTCGCTGTTCCCATTTGATCGGCCGGCGAGCGCGGCCACGGCTTCCGAGGACCGCGCCGTAGCCCGCTGGGTGATCCGCCAGGGGGGCAGCGTGATCCCGGAAGGGCAGCGCCGGCCCATCTGGCGCCTGGAGGAACTGCCGGAAGCCGATTTCCGGCTCCACACCGTCGACTTGACCGGCGCCATCATGGACCCCAGCGACCTGGACCCCTGGCTTGGCAAGTTCAGCGGCCTGAAGGCGCTGTATCTGAACGGGCGCACGTGGCACAGCCGGCCGCCGGCGATCTCGGCCGCGTCACTGGCGGTGGTGGCGACCATACCCGGCCTCGAGAAGTTCGGGGTCAGCCTGCCGGTCCAGACCGATATCCCGATCGAAGATGGCGGCATCGCGAACCTGGCGCCTCTGAAGGGCCTTCGCGAGCTTCGGCTGCGGCAGACCAAGATTCGCGGCCGCACCCTGGGAACATTCACCCAGCTGCGCCTGCTCGACGCCAGCTACACACCGCTGGACGATGCCGGCATGAGAAGCCTGGCGGGGATGACGCAGTTGGAACGGCTGCACCTGCGCGATACGTTGGTCACCGACGAGGGACTCCGGTCACTGGTGGACCTGCGGCAGCTCGAGGAGCTGGACCTCTCCGGGGCGCGCATCACCGACGCCGGCCTGGCGCACCTCAAGGACCTGACCCGATTGAAGCGCCTCAACCTGCTCGGCGCCGCCGTCACCGACGAAGGCCTGGCGCATCTGGCCGGCATGACGGGGCTCGAAGAGCTGAACCTGTACCGGAGCCAGGTGACCAACGCCGGCCTGGAGCGGCTGGCGGCGCTGGGCTCGCTCCATCATCTGGACGTGCGCTACACGCGCTCGACGGGGGCGGGCGTGGCGGCCTTGCGGGCACGCCGGCCGGAGTGCAAGGTGGCGTTCCTGGAGCTGGGCACGAGCCGGCCCGCAACCCCCAGGCTGCCGGCGCCGCGCGACGACAAAGCCATCGCGGAGTGGGTTCAGTCGTTGGGCGGCAAGGCCCTGCTGAAGGGCGGCCGCCTGCGGGAGGTTTCGCTGGCCTCCACGCCGATCACGGATGCCCAGATGGAACTGCTGGCCGGCCTGGCTGGCATCGAGAAGCTGGACCTTGCCTTCACCGAGGTGGGAGACGTCGGAGCGCGATCGCTGGGCGGCCTGGCGGCGCTGACCGAGCTGGATTTGAGCCACACCACCCTGACCGACCGTGGCCTGGAGCACGTGGCGGGCCTGAGGTCGCTCCGCCGCCTCAGCCTGAATGAGACCTTGGTGGGCGGCCAGGGCCTGGGGCATCTGGCCGGCCTGGCCGCGCTGCAGGAGTTGAACCTGGCGGGCCTGGCGGTGGGTGATGACGGCCTGCGGCGCCTGGCGGCTTTCTCGAGCCTGGAGCGGCTGTCACTGGCCCACTCCGACTCGACCGACTCCGGCCTGGCTCACCTGGCGACTCTCACCAGGCTGCGGCGCCTGGATCTTACCGGCGCCGACATCGGCGATCGCGGCCTGGCTCACCTGGGGCGCCTGGCATCTCTCGAGGACCTATCGCTCGGGCACGGCCGCTTCACCGACAAGGGCATAGAGTCCCTCCAGCCGTTGACGAAGCTGGCGGTTCTCGAGTTGGTGCGCACCCGGGTCTCCGATCGGGGCCTGGAGTCGATCGGCAAGCTCCAGAATTTGGTCCGGCTGAACCTCGACTACACCGCTGTCAGCGATGCGGGCCTGGCGCACCTGGCCCGGCTCGAGCGCCTGACGGAGCTGAAGCTCAACAGCGCCACCGTGACCGACGCCGGCCTGGCGCAGCTAAAGGCTCTGGCCGGGCTCCAGGTGCTGAACCTCTACCATACCCTGGTGACCGAGAAGGGGTATCAGGAGCTGCGCGCGGCGCTCCCCAACTGCCGGATCATATGGGACCGCAATTCGAGTTTGCCCAACCGGCGGGGGAGTTAACGGTGACCGCGATCCCTGTCCTGACCCCAGCCCTAACAATGCTGCTGGCTGCCGCGGCCCTGGCGGCGGATTCACGCCAGGAGGCCGCGCGATGGGTCCGCGCCGCAGGCGGGGAGGTCACGACCGAGTCGGTCGATCTGGCCTACAGCGGGGTTTTCGACGGAGGCCTGGAACGGCTGGGCCATCTCGACACCATCACGCGCCTGGACCTGTCGCTGGCGCGCATCACCGACGCCGGCATGGAGCGCCTGAAAGACCTGCCCGCGGTGCGCGAGCTGAACCTCTATTACGCCGAGCGGATCACCGACGTTGGCCTGGCGCACCTGCGGGGCTGGAAGAAGCTGGAGCGGCTGAGCCTGCGCGGCGTCGACGTCACTGACGCGGGGCTGGCCCACGCCGCCAGCCTCAGCTCCCTGAAATCCCTCGACGCCAGCTTCACCCTGATCACCGACTCGGGCCTGGACCGGCTGGCGGCTCTAGACCAGCTCGAGGAGCTGTACCTGGGCGGCAACAAGATCACCGGGCCGGCGCTGCGCTTCTTGCAGTCGTTGCCGCGGCTCAAGCGCCTGAGCCTGACCGGCGCCCAGCGGCGCAACACCGAATACTGGACCGCGGCGGTGACCGACTTCGACCTGGATCTGATCGCTTCGCTGGGACAACTGGAAGACCTCGACCTGGGCGGGACCCGGATCACCGATCTGGGCGTGGCGAAGCTGAAGCGCCTGGCGAAGCTGCGCTCCCTCGACGTCAGCCGCACTCGGGTCACTGCCAAGGGCCTGGAGGCGCTCGCCTCGCTGCCTCTGGAGCGGCTGAGCCTTTGGAGAGCGAAGGGGGTCGACGACTCGGCCCTTGCCCACTTCGAGGCCATGACGAAGCTTCGATCGCTCGATTTGTCGGAGACGGCGGTTACCGAAAAGACCGTCCGGGGGTTACAATCGAGGAAGGGCCTGCACCTTTACTGGGACGCCGCCAAATGATGAAGACCTTGCCCATCTTGCTGGGAACCATTTTGCTGGCCGGTCTGGCTGGGGCGGCCACCACCTCGACGCCCGAGCCGATGCGGCGGCTCACCCACACCCAGTACAACAACACCGTCCGCGACCTGGTGGGCGATCAGACCCAGCCCGCGGTTCAGTTCCCGCCCGAGGACTTCATTCACGGCTTCAAGAACCAGGTGCAGGGCCAGAGCGTCTCGCCGCTGCTGGCGGAAGGCTACAGCGCCGCCGCCGAGAAACTGGCCCGCAACACCTTCCGCGGCGGTGATACGCAGCGCCTCCTCCCCTGCCAGCCGCGCTCGGCCTCTGACGCCGAGTGCCGGGCGAAGTTTATTCGCTCGTTCGGGCTGAAGGCCTTCCGCCGCCCGCTGGCGTCGCCGGAGGTGGTGCGCTACGGGGCGTTGTTCTCTTCCGAAGCCGGGCGAAGCAGCGACTTTCTGCGGGGCGCCCAGGTGGTGGTCGAGGCCATGCTTCAGGCTCCCGGTTTCCTTTACCGAATGGAACAGGGTCCTTACGGAACGGCTTCGCGACTCTCCTATTTCCTCTGGGACACCATGCCCGACGCGGAGCTGTTCCGCGCTGCCGCCGCGGGGGAGCTCTCGACTCCGGCCCAGGTCGAGAAACAGGCCCGCCGGATGCTGGCCGACCCGCGCGCCCGTCCGGCTCTCGACGAGTTCGTCTCGCAGTGGCTGCGCTTCGACCGGCTGCTGGGCAGCGTGAAGGATCGCCGGGTCTATCCGCAATACACTCCGGAGACGGGTCTGGCCATGACCGAGGAAACCCGGCGGCTCATCGCCGGCGTGGTGTGGAACGACCGCAACTTCATGGAGATCTACACCGCCGGCTACGCCTTTCTGAACACCGAGTTGGCCGGCCTCTACGGCCTGCCGGCCCCGGCCGAGGAGTTCGGCCGGGTGGAGTTTCCGCCGGATTCGGACCGCGCCGGGTTGCTGGGCCAGGGGACCTTCCTGACGCTCACCAGCAAGCCGGAGGAGACGGCGCCGACGGCGCGGGGCATCTACATCCGCGAGCAACTGCTGTGCCAGCAGGTGCCGACGCCGCCGTCGGGGGCCAACATGAACCTGCCGGCGCTCGACGAAAACCGGCCCCAGACCAGCCAGCAGCGGCTGAGCTCGCACCTGGAGAACGAAACCTGCCGCAGTTGCCACCAGTTAATCGACCCCGTCGGCTTCGGCCTGGAGAAGTTCGACGCCATCGGGCGAAGGCGCGAGAAGCAGTCGATTACCTTCTTCCCGACTCGGGCGGAGCGCAACCGGCGGGCCACCACAGTCGAGCTGCCCATCGAGGCCAAGGGGGTCATTGCGGGCCTCCCCAACTCCGAGTTCGGCTCGCCCAGGGAGCTGGGCCGCCTCCTGGCGGCGAACCGGGAGTGCCAGGATTGCGTGGTCAAGCAGCTGTTTCGCTACGGTTTCGGCCGCAAGGAGGCCGCCGCCGACAAACCCAAGATTGACCGGGCGACCCAGGTATTTCGGGACTCGCAATTTCGCTTGAAAGAGGCGATAATTGAGCTGGTGCGGTAGCAGCCTGCGCGTTACCGAGCCGCGACCGTAACGGAGCGGTTATTACCACGGGCTGGCAGGAGGGCATGGTGAAAGCGGGGCTGTCACGGCGGGCGTTGTTGAAAGGCATCGGCCTTTCGGGGGCCGTGGTGCAGGTGGGGCTGCCGCCGCTGGCCGTCATGTTCAACTCCAGCGGGACCGCCTATGCCGCGGCCACCAAGACCGGCAACGACGCCATCGAGACCCGTTTCATCCTCTGGTTCAACGGCAACGGCATCCCGGAGCGTTACTGGATCCCGGCCACGACCGGGCCGGACTACGAGTTGACGCCCTGCCTGGCGCCGCTGGGGCCGTTTCGGCGGGATATCCACGTAATCACGGGCCTGGACAACCCGGCGGCGCGGCTGCCCGGGCCGGGCAACGATCACCACCGCTCCATGAGCGCCCTGGTGTCGGGGACCTCCTACACCGGCCGGGGTTGTGCCGGACCTTCGATCGACCAAGCCATTGCCGCCCGCATCGGCGGCGACTCGCGCTTCCGCTCCATCCAGGTTGGCGTCTGCCAGGAGTCGCACGGGGAGAGCATCCAGCGCAACCTGAGCTGGTCGGGCTACGAGCGCTCGCTGCCGCCCGAAGTCATCCCGCACAACCTGTTTGATCGCCTCTTCGGAAGCAAGGACCTGGGCTGGGTGAACCGCAAGCGGAGCATCCTGGACGCGGTGCGCGGCTCGGCCGCGGAACTGAAATCGGGTCTGGGGGCCGAGGACCGCCGGCGTCTGGAGGAGCACCTCAGCTCGGTCCGCGAGATGGAGCGCGCTGTCGCCAGCCTGCCGCCGGAGTACCGCCAGGCCAGGGAGCCGGAGGCCGGCGGCGATCTGGCCGACTACCCGCGCATCGCCAAGCTCCAGAGCGACCTGCTGGCCCACGCCCTAGCTTCGCGCCAGACTCGGGTGGCGTCCTACATGCTGACCAAGTGCCAGAGCCTGGCCCGGTTTCCCTGGCTGGGCTACACCAGCCGCCGGCATCACGACTACACCCACGAGCGCGCCGACGGACCGGAAGGCCAGCGCATCCTGCGGGACATTTGCCGCTGGCACGTCGAGGAATTCGCCTACCTGCTGGGCCGGCTGAAATCCATCCCGGAGGGCGACGGCACGCTGCTCGATCATTGCGCGGTGCTCTACCAGCACGAGCACGCCGAGGCCAACGCCCACAAGAACAATGGTCTCTCCTGCATCCTGGCCGGACACGCCGGGCGCCTGGCAACCGGCCGCCACAGCGAGATGACCGGCACCATCGCGGATCTGTACCTGACCCTGGCCGACGAGGCCGTCAAGGCCCGGCTGGGCAGCTTCCCGACGGCCGACCGCAAGCTCACCGGGGTGGTGTAGCCTTAATGGTGTAGCCGCCGTCGCCCCCTCGTGCGGCAAGCTGTCATCCCGAGCGCAGCGAGGGATCTGCTGTCACGGCGGGCGAGAAGCAGATCCCTCGCTGCGCTCGGGATGACCCAGAGGCGCGGCCGCAAACCTCTTCGGCCTGGGATGCCTGCGTGGCGATCCTCGCTACCCTCGGGATGACTCAGAGGAGCGGCCGCAGGAACCGCTTGCCTCCACGTGCGAGTTGTGGTACAGCATTAGCACCAGCAACTAAGGAGGCATCGATGCGAACGCAACAGGCGGTAGTCGCTGGGGTCCCCTGCCTGGCTGTGATTCTCTGGCTCGGCTCCTGCTCTACCGGAAGAGCTCCCACGGCAAGAATGGGCACTCCGGCGTGGTTCTGGGGCGCCGCGAAAGAGCAATTCGCGGCCGGTGATTTCGTCAAGACCCAGGAACACCTGGAGAAGATCATGGTTTCCGAAAGCCCCTTGAAGGCCCGGGCCACGACCTGGCACCTGGTGGTGCTGGGAGGCATGGCGGCGGGCCTCAAGGACCTGGCGGAAGCCTACGAGGACGGCAGCATGGTGGCCAAGACCGCTTCGGGCGAGTTCCGGCGCGTATCCAACGACATGTATCGGCTCTCCAAGCAGTACTCCATCGGTCTGGCTCAGGAGGTGGACCGGATCCGCAAAGATATGGCCGGCGTCGAGCAGTTTACCCTGGAGTTCAGCTTCCCCATTGGCAGCGCGGCGGAGATCGGAACCCTGGCCAGAGTGCGTCAGGGCATGATGCCACAGGAGTCGGAGAGGGCTTCGGCCCAGCGCCAGTCACTGGCGCGGGGCATTGTGATGGAGACCAGCGCTGTGGTCGGCGTCGGTGACGACTCCGCCAAGGCCGCCGAGAGCTTCAAGACCCCGCCGGTCCAGGTGCCCCGGGCGGTGTTCCTGCTGGGGGTGGCGGAAACGCTCTACGAGCAGTCCAAGATCTTCGACCGTCGCAAGCTGAACGAGCCCGACAAACGGAAGATCCTGCTGGAGCAGGCGGTGGAGTGTCTCAAACCTGCCGCCGACACTGGCGACGCCGGCCAGAAGAAGAAGGCCAAGGAGCTGCTGGGCAAGATCGAGAAGGAACAGAAGACGCTGCCCAAGGCGGCGTGATACACTGGAAGCGCCGGCTTGGAGCCCGGCCCGGAATGCTCAGCCGCTTCAAGTTTGTGGTGGTGGTGGGTTCCACGTTTCTGGCCGCCCTGCTGGTGCTGGGGGCGGCGCTGGGAGAGCGGACCTCGGCTGACGGCGCCTACCGGCAGCTGTCGGTCTACACCGAGGTCCTGTCGAAGATCAAGAGCGACTACGTCGAAGACCCCGACATCAAGCGGGTGACGCGAGGGGCCCTGGCGGGACTGCTGGAGTCCCTGGATCCATATTCTTGTTACCTAACAGCGGATCAATACAAGGATTACGAGAAACGCCGGGCCTCGCCGGCGCCGGGCGGCGTCGGGCTGGTGCTTTCCAAGCGGGTGGGCATTGTCTTCGTGCTGGCGTCGCTGCCGGGTTCCCCGGCCGTCAAGGCCGGTTTGGGGGTGTGGGACCAGGTGGATGCCATCGACGGCCAGGCCACCCGGGAGCTGCCCCTGCCGCTGGCCCAAGCCCTGCTTTCCGGCCCGGTGGGCTCGAATGTGACAGTGCTGGTGCGCCGCAGCCGCCGCGGCGAAGAGCCCCAGGAGATCACCCTGACGCGCGCCGTGGTCGCTAGTTCTACGAGTCACCGGCTGATGGAGGACAAGGTCGGGTATCTGGAGTTGAAGACCCTCGGCCCCGGCAAGGCCGCCGAGGCCGCCCGCGCCCTGCGCGAGCTGACCTCCCAGGGCGCCGAGAGGATGGTGCTGGACCTGCGCGGCAACGCCTGGGGCGAGCTCCAGGAGGGGATCAAACTGGCCAATCTCTTCGTCGACTCCGGGCTGCTGGCTTACCTGGAGGGCCAGAAGTCGCCCCGCAAGGAGTTCAGCGCCGATCCTCGCCAGAGCATCTCGAAGATGCCCCTGGTGGTGCTGACCAACCGCGCCACGGCCGGGGCCGCCGAGTTGGCGGTGGCGGCCATTGCGGACCGCCAGCGCGGCCAGATCGTCGGCGAGAGGACGTTCGGCCTGGCGGCCGAGCAGAAAACCCTCCCGATGGACGACGGGGCCGCCCTTATCCTTTCCATCGCTAAGTACTATCGACCGTCCGGCAAGGCCATCCAGGACGGCGGAATCAACCCCAATCTGCTGGTGGCTGACACCGCCCTCGAGCACGCGGAGGAGGGGACCGCCCCGCCCCCCGACCAGCCCGGCGAGAAGCCCGCCGACGAGGTTTTGAAGAAGGCCCTGGAGGTGCTGAAAGGGGCCACGGTGGCAGCGGCCGCCTGACTTTAGGGGCCGGCTTCAGCCAGGCCGCGGCCTGAGAGACTCCAGAACAGTGTGCTTGCGTAAGCACAGCCATCTGGATATCCTGGGCTTACCATGAGTCGCCTCAAGAATCCCGCAGCCCAAGCCTTGGCCGCCCGCCGCTCCCGGCAGCTCTCGGCTCGGCGCCGAAGCGAAATCGCCCGCCAAGCCGCCCAAGCTCGCTGGGCTGAGCGCAAACCCCGGGCGCCGGCTACGGCCACCGACATCTGGGACGTCGCCGCCGAGCTCACCCGTGACATCCCTGTGGAAGAACGAAGGCGGCTTCCCCCTGATCTCATCGATAACCTTGACCATTACTTGTATGGATGGCCCAAACGGTAAGCGCCGCCTTTGCCGACACCGCCTATTGGATCGCCATGTTTCTCCCCGGCGATCCTTGGCATCGGGCCGCACGCAGGGCCAGCGAGCGCCTCGGCAAGGTCCGTCTTGTCACCGCCGACGAGGTGCTGGCCGAATTCCTCACCGCCGTGGCGGCCGCAGGTCCCGTCTCCCGCCTCCGCGCCGTTCAGTTCGTGCGCGCCATACTCTCCAACCCCGCTATCGAAGTCCATCCCCAATCGCGCGCCTCCCTGCTGCGCTCCATGGCCCTCTACGAAACCCGTCGAGACAAGCGCTACAGTCTCACCGACTGCGCCGCCATGGCCGTCATGCACTCCGCCGGCATCACCAAGGCCCTGACCTCCGACCGCCACTTCGAGCAGGAAGGCTTCGTCGCTCTCATGAGAGATTGACGATCCCGACCACCGGGTGCGCGACAGCCGGCGCCGGGGCGAAAGCAGATCCCTCGCTTCGCTCGGGATGACAGGCGCCGGGACGAAAGCAGATCCCTCGCTGCGCTCGGGATGACAGGCGCCGGGGCGAAAGCAGATCCCTCGCTGCGCTCGGGATGACATAGGCTGCGCTCGGGATGACAATTGCGGGGGACCGCCAACGCCACCACTTCCCCCACCGGCCCCAGCGCCTTATAATGGGGCCATGTTGCCCAGAGCCATTACTGCTGCCGTGTTCCTCTTGGCCGTATTGCCGGCCGAGGTCGTCCGGGTGGAGATCCAGTCTCGCGCCGATGTGCTGAGCGGCCGGGAGTTCGGCCTGGCGGGCGCCTATGAGAAGCTGGTGGGCAAGGTCCACTTCGCTGTAGACCCCTCCAACCCCAACAACAAAATCATCGCCGATATCGACAAGGCCCCGCGGAACAGCCAGGGCAAGGTGGAGTTCTCCTCGGACCTCTATGTCCTGAAGCCCAAGCAGGCCGACCGGGGCAACGGAGCCGTTCTCTACGAGGTCTCGAACCGCGGCGGGAAGGGAATGCTGGGCTTTTTCAACCGCGCCCGATCGAGCGCCGATCCGGCCACCGCCCCGGACTTCGGCGACGGGTTCCTGATCGAGCAGGGCTACACGCTGGTGTGGCTGGGCTGGCAGTGGGACCCGCCGGAGCAGCCCGGCCGCATGCGTCTCTACGCCCCACGGGCGGCGGGCATCCGCGGGCTGGTCCGCTCCGATTTCGTAGTCACCGAAAAAGTGATCGCACGGCTGCTCTCCGACCGCGAGCACATTCCGTACCGGGTGGCGGACCCCGACGACCCCAAGGCCACCCTGACAGTGCGCGACCAGGTGGAATCGCCGCGCCAGTTGGTCCCGCGCCGCCAATGGAGGTTTTCCCCGGACCGGGGAAGCGTCGAGATGCCGGCCGGGTTTGAGCCGCACCGCATCTACGAGGTGGTCTACACGTCGGAGGACCCGGTGCTGGTGGGGCTGGGGCCGGCGGCGGTGCGCGACTTCATCTCTCACCTCAAGCACGACGCCGCGGCGCCCCTGGGACGCGCCTCCCGCGCCCTGGGCTTTGGGATTTCCCAAAGCGGGCGCTTCCTGCGGACTTTTCTGTATTACGGATTCAATCAGGACGAGCGCGGGCGCCAGGTCTTCGACGGGGTGATCTCGCACGTGGCCGGGGGCGGCCGCGGCAGCTTCAACCACCGCTTCGCGCAGCCCTCCCGCGACGCCCATCCGTTCCTGAACTTCTTCTACCCCACCGACATCTTCCCCTTCACCGACCTGGAGCAGACCGACCCGGAAACCGGCCTCGCCGACGGCCTCTTGGCGCGCGCCGGCAAGATTCCCAAGATCTTCTACACCAATTCGTCTTACGAATACTGGGGCCGCGCGGCCTCCCTGATCCACACCACCGTCGACGGCCGCAGCGACGCGCCGGTCCCCGATCACACCCGCATCTACACCTTTGCCGGCGCGCAGCACGGCCCGGCCGGGTTCCCGCCGTCGCGCTCCATCGGCCAGCAGCTCAACAACCCCAACGATTTCCGCTGGGCCATGCGGGCGCTGCTGGGGGCCATGGACCGCTGGGTCCGGGAGGGGGCCCCGCCGCCTGCCAGCGTCCACCCGCGTATCACTGCCGATACCCTGGTGCGGCCCGAGGTGGTGCAGTTTCCCAAGATTCCCGGTGTGAGCTTCTCGACTCGGGTCCACAAGGCCTACCGGGCCGACTACGGCCCGCAGTGGAAGGGCGGCATCGTCACCCAGGAGCCGCCCAAGATCGGAAAAGAGTTCCCCATGCTGGTCTCACAGGTGGATCAGGACGGCAACGAAACCGGAGGGCTGAAGATGCCCGAGCTGGCCGTGCCGCTGGCCACCTACACGGGTTGGAACCTGTTCAACGGCAAGGCTGGCCCGGCAGGAGAGATCTCCAGCATGCAAGGCAGCTTTGTTCCGTTCCCGCGCACCCGGGCCGAGCGGGAGCGCGCCAGCGACCCCCGCCGCTCCATCGAGGAGCGCTACCGCGACGGCGACCACTACATCGGACTGGTATCGGCGGCGGCCCTGCCGCTGATCGAGCAAGGCTACCTGCTGGACCGCGACCTGCCGGCCATCCTGCGGCAGGCCCGGGAGCGGTGGGACTGGGTGAACCGGCCAGGCCATTGATGGTCAGGAGTACCTGGTGACGGCACGAATCGGCGAAAAGGGGCAACTCCCGGTTCCGAAATCCTACCGGCACGCCCTGGGCCTGGAACCGGGATCTCCCGTTTCGGTGCTTCGGGTGGGGAGCGGCCTGATCCTGATCCCGCAGCAGGTCCACCTGCGGCGCCTGTGCGAGTCGCCCGCAGCACGCCTGCGGGGAGCCGGCATCTCCTCGGCTGATCTTCAGTCGACTCTGTCGCAGGCCAGGCAGCGCGTTTTCGAGCGGCAATACCCCAAGCTGGGTCGCGGTCCAGGAGCCACTCGCGGGAGAAGGGCCGTCTCGGCCTCCGCCTCTTTCTCGATTCCAACGTACTTCTTGCGGGCATCGTGACGCCCTTGGGGGGCGCACCGGATCAACACAGACAATTGCGCTCCCTAGGAATTTGGCGTAATGTTATTATTGGTTACTTATGCACAAGCGGGGCGTTGCTATCGACGGCGTGGATCTACATCTGACACGTCTGAGGGAGATGCATCCGCTCTTGGCTCAAAGCACAGCCTCAGAATATGCGCACCGATCAGCACTCGGGCTTGGTCGCCACGGCCATGAGCCGGGAGTGGACCTTAAGATCTCCATCGACGATCAGGATCGTCCGGGGACGCTATATTGGATGGCAGTTCCTGCAGCCAATGCAGCTCAACTCGACTTCCATAGAGTCACTGAGGACACTGCGGAGGCAATAGCGCTTGCGTTGGCCCATGTCGCCAACGGCTGGGTGGTCCGCAGAAGGCTCCAGCGTAGAGAATTCGCGGACTGGCTCCTCATCGATCAGGACCGTAATCTTGTTGCATTAGAGGTGAGCGGCGTTGATGCGGTGGACACCGGCAGGCGCCGACTGCGAGAGAAGATTAACCAGGTACGAAAGTGCAAGACACTGGGCAGGAAGGCCGCGTGCGTCGTAGAACTCCGCCCGCCTCGATCCCGGATGAACTTGGCTTAGCGTCTCATGGATCTCGAAACCCTATATCCACTGGTGACGGAGGCAATCCGCCGAGCGGAGGTGCTCGACGAACTCAGTGCTCCGGGCGCTCGGCATGCTTATCTTGACGTGTCACTCTTGGAAGAACGCATCGCGAGCCTCCTCCCAGTGGCGAATGCCGAGGGGGCTATCGCGCGGCGTGGGGCTGTCAGCGCAGCAATTGCGGCTCATGAGTTTCGACGGGCGGAGGAACTCGCAGCGCGATTTGCCGCCGAAAACGGGTTGGACGCTTCCGTGCGAACGGATCTAACAGAATTGAGAGAAGAGGCGGCCTCGATGGCACGGCGGGAGGGCCAGTTCATGGCAGCGCAGTACCCACGCGCGTCCGCCCGGTATGGAATTGACGAAGTACGGCGCTTTGCTCGCGAGTTTTACCAGCAGGGGGCGCCCCTTCCAATCTCCTGAAGGACTCAGGTGGAAACCTTCACCTTCTATTCTTACAAGGGCGGAAGCGGCCGGAGCTTGCTTGTCGCGAACGCAGCGAGATACCTGGCCTCTTTGGGTAAGCGAGTTGTCGCCATCGACTTTGATCTAGAGGCGCCAGGTCTTCACTACAAGATGCCTATCGGACGCTCCGGCGTGAGGACCGGAGATGTGCTTCCGGAACGCGGAGTCGTTGACTACTTGTTGGCAGTTGCTGGCGGCGAACCGAATCCACCACAGCTCTCAAGCTACATCACGTCAGTCCCGCTGCCACGAGGCACCCCCGGTAGACTTTACCTAATGCCTGCCGGCGCTGCACCTTCGGGTGGCTACTGGAAAGCGTTGACCACCCTAAGTCGTCAAGACTTCTTCGCCGATCCGGAAGGCGCTGGTATAGCAGCCTGTCTGGAACTCAAGGCCCGAATAGAGGATGAGCTAAAAGCTGATTTCATCCTGATTGACTCTCGAACCGGCATAACCGAGATGGCAGGACTCGCCACGACCTTACTCGCGGACAAAGTCGTGTGCCTGATGATCAACAATCGCGAGAGTTTGGTTGGCGTCCGCGCGGTCATGAGAAGCTTCGGTCGTGCGCCCCGTCTTAAGACTCAAGGCCCAATTGAACTGCTAGCAGTCCTGAGCCGGGTACCTGACGAAGATGAAGATGCACGACGCGAGGTGTTGCGCTTGCTTAATGAGGCGGGACCAAGTGCCAGCGAAACACTCTCCTTGACGCGGATCTTCGTATTGCGCGTTGATCCGGAAGTCGCTACCAAAGAGAAGCTTCTCATCGGCAGCGGGGCACCTAAGAGTCAATCACGACTCCATCAGGACTATCTCGCGTTGCTCGAAGCGATGGTGACGGCCGACCCTCACTTGGTGTCGGCCGCCGCAAGAAGGCTCGAAGCAATCGCTCAGATGAAATCTTGGCTTACGGATGGACATGACAGTCACCGTCATCGGCGCCTCACGCCTGAGCCATTTGATGAAGAACAAATAGATGAAGGCGTTGAACTCGGGAAAAGCGAGAAGCGCTACGCGGATCTTGTTGCCTACGGCGGCAAGGAGCGCACCGAGGCGTCAATGGCCGTGGAGTACGTCGAGGATTTGAAATCTTCTAAGGCGTGGGAGTGGTGGGAGCGCAATACAAGTCTGCGATGCGTTGTGCTGATCGGACAAGAAGAAGGAAAGTATCTTGAACGGCGGGTGTTTACCCGAGGCAGGCGCAGCCGAGGGTTTCAGGAGCGAGATGATTTGTCTGGATGGATCGTCAAATGGCCCGTGAGCTTCACGTCGCTCGATGATCCTGGGGACCGGTCGGTTGACTCGATGCTCCGCGCGGTTCAGGGTGGTGAGGATGGCTTTATCGGTCTCTTGGTTACAGAGTGGCAACATTCGTCATTTGCCACCTTGCACGGCGGTGCTCCGTTTCGTCCGCTCTTGGCTCGACGGATACTCGATGGGCTCGCTCAGGTTTCAGATCCCGAAACCGAAATGAGAATCCTTTGGCGGACGGCTCCCGATCCCTTTAAGCAAACTCACGAAGAATTCGGGCCACATGGGGGATCCCTTGAGGAAATGATGACTCGTGAGCTGCACGCCCCGCTATGGTGGCGACTGTCCGTGCAATCGAAGATCAGCTACTCAGGCCATCGCGGTCGCATGCATGAAGGGGCAACCTCGACTGGGATCGATCTGCTCGCTCGCGATCTCATGGGACTGACTCTCGACCAAGACCGCGACTTTCGTCGTGAGGTTCAGCAGCTAACCTGGGTCAAGGAAGCGGCGGACGGAGAGGACGTTGGGGCCTATAGGTTCGCCGATTTCTTCCGCGGACGTGAGTTGAGATTTGAACTCTCCGACGATCCTCCGCCTGAGCTCGTGCGCCGCGCCGCGCTGGACCACATATTGGGAGACATGAGCGCTAGGAACTCTGAGGCTGTCTGGGGGCACGCGGAGCGCATCAGCAGAGACGCCCTTGGAGATCCCAGACTACTGGCGCGCCTGGTTCGCGGCTCAAGTCAGCAGCTTCCGACCGTGACCACAAACCTCCTCGGCGGCTACGATGCGGAAACATGCTGCGTGAGGCTCTATCCCAAGCTGATCAACTGGGCGGCTCACGTCATCGGAGTGGAGGAGCGCGCATTGGCCAACGTGGTTTTTCTACACGAGACAGTTTACGCGCTTTGCCATCTTGGCCGGGACCTTGATGGCCGCATGTGGGATAACTTTGGATTGCCCTCACCGAACGACATCAGTTCTCGTCCGAGCGTCATGATGGAGATGTTCGCCCACTATTTCTCTTACCGCCTAATTGAGCGGCTTGTCGACAGCACACTCATGACTGCGTTCGAACGGCTCAGCGCTTGTCAGCCCGTAGAGTACCTGGCCTGGGAAAGGCTACGGCATGTTTCGGTCGAAGAGGTACGAAGGATCCTTATGCAGGCTCGTGCAGGTCTGGATGTCCTTTCCTGGAGGGAGGGCTCGGGTCAGCGCGGGCCTGACAGGGCCTGAGCCACCGAAGGACTCTACGAAGCCAAGGCTCAGCCACACACTCCTAGCACACTACCCCCTGTTGTTGCGCGCCTCTGGTCTCGACCGGCCGCTCTCACGCCGGGTGACGCCCGGCGTAAGATAGAGGCTTGTCCCGGCTGCTGATCTGGGTTGTCTGGCTGGCCGTTTCGACGGCCGGATGCTACCTGGCGCTGGTGGTTTCCTATTTGGTGACGCTCGGCGGGGGGCCGGCGCTGCTGGCCCTGGTTAGCGACGTGGAGGTGGCGGGCTTCCGGCCGCACTGGGCGCTGCCGCAGATCCGGACGCGGTTTCCCAACGATGGCTCGGCGCTTCTGTGGGCGTTCCATCGCAGCGGGTTGGTTGCGGCGGGGGCCGTCGCCGTCCTGCTGGCGGCGGTTGCGCAGCGGCGCTGGGGCGGCTGGCTGCGGGTGTGGTTCTCCCAGGTGATCCTCTGGTCAGCGGCCTTCTACGGGCTGCTGGTGAGCGGGCTTTGGGGGACGCCCGGGCCATGGCGACCGACGGCGCTGTGGTTGCTGGGCGCCCTGGTAGTGCTGCCTGCGATCTACTTTTCCCTGCGCCGGCTGGATGGGGCCGCTTTGCTCGGGTGGGTGGCGGCGCCGCTGGCGGTCTGGGGAGTCACGCTGAGCGTTGCTACGATTCGCTTCCGGGGAGCGGCGGCGCTGGCCATGATGTTCGGGCCGGCGGCCCTGGCGCTCGCCATCGGCTTGCCGGCGACGTGGCGGGCGAAGTCCGCGGCCGCACCGGTGCGTCTGGACTGGCGAGGAGCCGCGGCCCTGCTGGCGGTCTCGGCCGCCGCGCTCGGCGGCCTGCTTCAATACGACCGCCTGGTCCGGTGGCTGCGGCCCCAGCGCCTGGCAGCGCTCGAGACCAGGCACTGGAGGCTGCTAGTGGAAGGAGATACCGCACGGGGAGCTGCGGCCCAGGCCGACCGGCGCCTGGAGACGGTAGCCGCGCGCCTCGGCATCCCGCTCGACGGCCGGAAGCTGGCCGCTTCGCTCTATGGCTCAACGGCCGCGAAAACTGCTCTGGCGGGGGCCGATGCGGCCTTCACCCTCGAAGCCGGGGGCGCTCGGGTTCACCACCTGCTCAGCCCGGAGGGCGGCCTCACCGATCCGCGGGGCGACGCCCTGGCGCTGCTCCACATGGCTTGGGGAAGACCCGGCGCCGAGACCATGGCGCGAGCCATCGCCCGCTACGCGGTCGGGGAATTCTGGGGTCGGCCGCTGGGCCGCTACGCTGCCAGAATCCACCACGAGGAAGGACCGAACTCGCTCGCGGAGATTTTCGGCCTCCATGGCGAGTACCTCTCTCCGCTCACGCGAGATGCCCTGGCCGGGGCGTGGGTCGAGAAGCAGGTCGGGCGCCATGGCGTTGGGATCCTGCCGGTCTTGTACCGGCAAGGGCAGCCGGCGTGGAGTGAGGCCGACCTGGAGGGCGCCCCTGAAGCCGCCGAGGAGCCGCCACGGCGCCGGGCAGTCTCAGGATTCTTCCGCGGCATCTCCTTCTCCCACGAGGTCGGGGGCGAGTACGGCTACGGCTCGGACCGCGCGGCCGCGGAGTTACGGCGGATCCGGGATCTCGGCGCCGACTCGGTTTCGATCGTGCCCTACGTTTTCACGCGGGCGCCGCGGGACACCCGCATTCAGTTTTCCACCGACGAGCGGGACGACCGGGTGATCCGAGCCATCCGCCAGGCCAGGCGCCTGGGACTGCGCGTCCTGCTCAAGCCGGCGCTTTGGGGCGGCGGCTTCACCGGCGACATCCGGTTCTCGAACGACGCCGATTTCGAACAATGGTTCGGCCGCTACCGCCGCTGGCTGCTCCACCAGGCCCGGCTCGCCGAGCTGGAAGGCGTCGAGCTGCTGTCGATCGGGAACGAGCTCGGCGGTCTCACCGGCCGGGCAGCGCCATGGCGCGCCCTGATCGACGACTTGCGGCGGATCTACTCCGGCCCTCTGACCTACGCCGCCAGCTGGGGGCCTGAATTCGAGCGGCTGGCCTTCTGGGACGCCCTCGACTACCTGGGGGTCAATCTTTACTACCCGCTGGCAGGCCAAGGCGAACTGCCGCAGCCGGACTCCGCACTGGTTCGGGATCTGGAGGCGAAGCTCGCCGAGGCGGCGCGCCGGCACGGCAAGCGGATCCTGTTCACCGAGGTCGGCTACCCGGCGCTCGCCAGCGCCGCGACGCGCCCCTGGGATTCCGCCGGCCGAACCCTCGACATCGAGCTGCAGCGGCGTTGTTACGAGACGGTATTTCGGGCCTTCTACGGCCGGCCCTGGCTGGCCGGCCTCTACTGGTGGAAATGGCCCAGCCACGGGGAGGGCCACCGGTTTGACACCTCTTTCAGCCCCGTCGGCAAGCCGGCCCTGGCCGTCATCAGCCAGTGGTACACTGGGGGGATCCCATGAAACATCTGCCGGGAACCCTGTTCTTGCGCAACCTGGTGCGGCACCGCAGCCTGATCTTCCAGCTGGTGCGCCGCGATTTCGAGCAGCGGTTCGTGGGCTCGGCGGTGGGCTGGATCTGGAGCCTGATTCACCCCCTGGTGCTGCTGGTGGCCTACACCTTTGTCTTCACCTATTGCCTGCGAATCCGGCTGGATCCGGGCCAGCTCACCGACAACTACCCGATTTTCCTGTTCGCCGGGATGCTGCCCTGGCTGTTGTTCCAGGAGACGGTGCAGCGTTCGGCCTCCTCGCTGGTGGAGTACGGCAACCTCCTCAAGAAGAGCGTGTTCCCGGCCGAGATCGTTGCGGTGGCCATCTTCCTGTCGAACCTGCTGAGCCACTTCCTGGCCATCGGGCTGGCGGTGGCGGCGGTGGCCATCTGGCTGAACCGTTTCAGCGCCATGGTGGTGGTGCTGCCCCTTTACGTGGCGCTGATCGCGCTGTTGAGCGTGGGGCTGGCCTGGATCGTTTCGAGCCTGCACGTGTTCCTGCGCGACACCGCCCAGGTATTGTCAGTGCTGATGACGTTCTGGTTCTGGCTGACGCCGATCTTCATCGAGGAGAACCAGTTCCCGGCGCGGCTGCGCTGGCTGATCGACTTCAACCCCCTGGTCTATGCGGTGCGGGGCTACCGGTCCAGCCTGCTGTCGACGCGCCTGCCGGCGTTCGATGACCTGCTGAAGCTGGGGGCCTTCGCCGTGGCGGCGTTCGTGCTGGGGGGCCTGTTTTTCCGCCACACCAAGAAAGGCTTTGCCGACGTGCTGTGAGTGCACCGCGGCGGACGCCCTCGTCGGCCCCTCAGACAGGCCGACCAGGGGGTCGGCCGCGGGCGAGGGCGCCCGCCCCACGTGGCTCTTTGTTGACAGTCACCTGAGTCAAGTAAGTACCCCCCCTGCTGTGATTCTACAGCCGCAGAGTGAAGGGAGGCAGGGAAACCACCTGAGTGTCCGGCCGGACCTCCAGGCGCCAGCCGTCGAGCGGGCAACTGGCGCACAGGCGCTCCCTTACCATCCGGATCTGACGTCCGGCCGGATGCGCAATCACGTGCAGCCGGTTGACGCCTGGGAGCGGAATGGCGTCGGGTGCGACGGCCGTCTGGCGCTCGCCGACCAGTACAGCGGCCTCCGGCGGCCGGTTGGGGTTAGTGCCCAGACCGGCGCCCAGGATCACGATGGGAACTTGTTTCAACTCGCAGCCCAGGATCCTGGCCGTCACCGGTGAGTCATCGAGAACCACAATGGCGTCGCCGGGCCGCAGGGTGGCCCTCAAGCCGGCCAGCAGATCGGCCACTGCCCGTTGATCCCGGACAAAGGTGCGCAGCGAGATCATGTCCCAATCGGGGAGGCGGGCGCCGGGAGCGGCGAAGCTGATCCACAGGGCCGCGGCGGCCGCCGGCGCCGCCACCCAGAAGGATCGGGAGACCGCCAGCAGGCTGCCCGCCGAGACCCACAGCACCGTGATGGTGCCGAGGGCGTGGTCCGGAGAGTCGAAACCGATGTGGATCAGCAGTTGCAGCAGCGCCGCCGGAACGAAGTAGCACGCGGCCATTGCCAGGAACCGCCGGTCCAGGGAGGCGCGCCGGCGGCTGGCGAGGAGCGCCAGGACGAAGGTGGCCCCCGCCAGGCCGTTCCAAGCCAGGCACTGCCGCAGCATCATCTGCCAGGCAGATTCCGGAGCCCCGAACGGCGCCGAGCTGGTCGAGATGTGGTGCAGAAAGTAGTGATAGTAGACATAGAGCATGCGGGGAAGGGAGCCGAAGCCCCGGGCCATCCACAGGACCCAGGGAAGCGACGCCGCCAGGGCCAGCGCCGCCGCCAGGCCTATCCGGCGCCAGGCGATTCCGCCCAGGCGGGCGGCGAGCACCAGCGGCGCCGCGAGCAGCAGCGGGAGTTCCTGCCGGAAGCCGGCCCCCACCGCGAGCATCATGGCGGTAAGCCAGAGCCACGGCGCGCGCCCCCGCGCCATCCCCACAGCGCCGTACAGGAGCCAGGAGACCCCAGCCGCCAGCCAGGCCCGCGTCGGCGAGTTGACTCCCGAGAACCAGAACACCGGATCGAGCGCCAGCAGGAGAGCCGCCAGCAGTCCTCCCGTCTGGCTCGAGAGGCTGCGCCCGAGCTGATACACGCCGGCCACGGCGCACAGGCTGCCGACCATCGCCGTCCAATGGAGCGCCCGCACCGTCGAGAGCCCGATGGCCGCGAATCCCTGAGCCATCAGAATGACCAGCGGATAGCCCGGCGGATGCGGCTGGTGATCGAGCGGCGCAAACCGCCTCACCCCCAGGGTGAAGTTGGCGAAATCGAAGTGCGGCGGGTGAGGGGTCCAGTAGGGCGTCCGCGAGGCAATGACGAAAGCGGCCAGCAGCGGGAGCAGCAGCAGGGGGGGAAGGCGCATGGCGGGCTCTCATTGTATGCTGGGAGAGGACAGGCGGAATGCCTGGGGGGTGCGCGACATGAAAGTAGCGGCAACCGCCGGCCCCGCGATTGTCATTCCGAGGGCAGGGAGGGGCGAGAAGCAGATCCCTCGCTACGCTCGGGATGACAGACGCTACGCTCGGGATGACACAGGCGCCGCCTCCGAGCGTAGCTGGCGATGATCGAATTTCGCTCGGTCTCGAAGAGCTATCCCATCTACGACTCGCCGGGAGACCGGCTGCGGGAGTTGGTGTCGCTGAACCGCCGCAAGCATCATCGCGACTTTCCGGCGCTCCAGGAGGTCAGCTTCGAGGTAGCGCGCGGCGAGATCTTCTGCCTGATCGGCGAGAACGGCTCCGGCAAGAGCACGCTGTTGCAGCTGGTGGCGCGGATCTTCCCGCCCACTTCCGGCGAGGTAGTGGTCGGGGGGCGGGTGTCGGCGCTGCTGGAGCTGGGGTCGGGCTTCAACCCGGAGTTCAGCGGGCGCGATAACGTCTATCTGAACGGCGCCATCCTGGGGCTGTCGACGCGGGAGATCGACGCCTGCTACCAAGACATCGTGGATTTTGCCGAGATCGGGGACTTCATCCGCCAGCCGGTCAAGACCTACTCGAGCGGCATGATCGTGCGGCTGGCCTTCGCGGTGGCCATCAACGTCGCCCCGGAGATCGTGCTGGTGGACGAGGCCCTGGCGGTGGGCGACATTTATTTCCGGCAGCGCTGCATGCGCAAGGTGCACGAGCTGCGGGCGCGCCGGGTGACGATCCTGTTCGTGTCTCACGCCATGGGCGACGTCAAGGCCATCGGGGACCGCGCCATGTGGCTGGAGGCCGGCCGCGTGGTCGAGATCGGCCAGCCGGAGATGGTGGTGAGCAAGTACCTGGCGCGGATGATCGAGAAGGACGCCGCCTACCTGCAGTTGAAGAGCGCGGCGGTGCGGCCGGCCGGCTCGGCCCCCGTCATCGCTCCCGAGATCGTGGAGCATGTTCCCAACATCGACTTCCGCTACGGCAACAAAATGGCGGAGGTAATCGGCATCGCGGTGCTCGACCCGGCGGGCCGGCCGGTCCACCTGGTCGATCCCGGCGACTCCATCATCGTGCGGATCAGCGTGCGGGCCAACCACCCGCTGCCCTCGCCCATGGTGGGCTTCATGATGCGCAACCATCTGGGCATTGATTTCTCGGGCACCAACACGACGCGCGAAGGCTACGACCTGCCGCCCATGTCGCCCGGGGACATCTACACGGTGGATTTTCACGTGACGCTGCCGGAGCTGTACCCTTCCTACTTTTCGCTGGCGCCGGCGGTAGCGAACGGGGCCCTGCGGGGTTACGAGATGTGCGACTGGATCGATAACGCCATCACGCTCCAGGTGGCCCCGGGCGAGGGTCAGATCTACGGGTACATGCGCCTGCCGTGCCGGGTCGAGCTGAACAGCACGCTTGGCGAACAGGTCAGCGCCGAGCGGTGACTCGCCTGGTCATCTGGATTCGGGTGGGGCTGGTGGTGGTTTTCCTGGCGGCGGCCGCTCCGTTGCTGCTGCTGGCGGCGGCCGCGGCGCTGGCGGGGGCGGACCTGGCAGCCCGCCTGCGGCGCCGCCCGACACGGGCGCCGGATACGGCTCCCGGCACCGGGGCCGTCTCGATCGTCATCCCCAACTGGAACGGCCGCGAGCTGCTGGAGAAGTATCTGCCGTCGGTGGTGGCGGCCGCCGCCGAATTGCCCGCGAGCGAGGTGATGGTGGTGGACAACGCTTCCACCGACGGCAGCCGTGAGCTGCTGCGGGAGCGCTTCCCCGGGGTGCGCCTGGAGGCGCTGGACCGCAACCTGGGCTTCGGCGGAGGATCCAACGCCGGATTCCGCTCGGCGCGCCACGACATCGTGGTGCTGCTCAACAGCGACATGCGGGTGGATCCCGGGTTCCTGCCGCCGCTGGTGGAGGCCTTTCGCGATCCGCGCGTCTTCGCCGTTTCGGCCCAGATCTTCTTCGCGGATCCCAGCCGCAAGCGCGAGGAGACCGGCCTGACCGAAGGCCGCTGGATCGACGGCCGGCTCTGGGTCCGGCACGTCATCGACGAACGGGTGAGCGAGCGCTTCCCGGTGTTTTATCCCGGCGGCGGATCCTCGGCCTTCGACCGCCGCAAGTTCCTGGAGCTGGGCGGCTTTGACTCCCTTTTCGAGCCGTTCTATCTGGAGGACACCGACCTGGGCTACCAGGCCTGGAAGCGCGGCTGGACGGTTCATTATGAGCCGCGCAGCATGGTCTGGCACGAGCACCGCGGGACCATCGGGCGAACCTTCCAGCCCGCCTACATCCAGGCCGTACTCAAGAAGAACTACCTGCTGTGGGCCTGGAAGAACATCCACGACTGGGGCATGCTGGCCGGCCACCTGGGAACGATCTACGGGGCCATGTGGCTGCGATTGCTGGGCGGCGACACCCCGGCCCGGCCCAGCCCCGGGGCGCTGGTGGCCGCCTTCCGGCGTCTGGGGGGGACGATGCGGTCGCGGATTCGCGCCCGGCGGCTCGCCGTCATCTCCGACCAGGAGGCTTTCCGCCGTCCCCTGGGGGGCTACTACCGCGATCGCTTTGAGACGCCGGACCCGGCCCGCCACCGGCTCAACGTATTGTTTCTCTCCCCCTACCCGATCCGCCCGCCGGTGCACGGCGGGGCAGTGTTCATGGGCCAGACGCTGGAGGCCCTGGCGCAGCGGGCCCGGGTGCACCTGATCTGCCTGCTGGATTTCGAATCGGAGCTGGAGGCCAACCGGCGGCTGGAGAGCGTCTGCGCCTCGGTGGAGTTGCTGGTGCGCATGCCGCACGACGATGGCGGCTGGAACGCCCTGGCGCCCCACGCCGCCCGGGTGTTCACCAGCCGCGACCTGGACTGGCGGATCCACCGCACCATCTTCGTCGAGAAGGTGGACGCCGTGCAGATGGAGTATACCCAGCTGGCGGTGTACGCCATGGAGTTCCGGCGCATTGCCACGTTCCTGTTCGAGCACGATGTCTACTTCCAGTCGGTGGGGCGGCTGCTGCGGCGCGAGCGCAGTCCGATCCGGTGGGTGAAAACCGCCTTCGAGTACCTGCGGGCGCTGCGGTTCGAGCTGCGGGCCATCGAGCGCTTCGACGCCGTGCAGGTCTGCACGCCGGCTAATGGACGGTACCTGGGGTCCTTCGGCGGCCGGGCGCGGCTGGTGGAGGGGCTGCGGGCCGGCATCGACGTGGGCCGATACCGCTACGTGGCCGGCGGGCGCGAGCCCGACACCCTGCTGTTCGTCGGCAACTTCCGCCACCTGCCCAACCAGGAAGCGCTGCTGTGGCTGTGGCAGAGGGTGTGGCCCCTCGTCCGGCGGGATCGCCCCCAGGCGCGTCTCATCATCGTTGGCGCCGAGGCTGGCCCCAACTTTGCCGAGATCTATACCCGCGACGGATCGGAGTTTCGAGGCCAGGTGGAGGATATCCGCGAACCGCTGGAGCGTTATGCCGTGTTCGTGTGCCCGGTGCTGAGCGGCTCCGGGGTGCGGGTGAAGCTGCTGGAGGCTTTTGCGGCCGGCATTCCGGCGGTGTCCACTTCCATGGGGGCCGAGGGTCTGGCCGGAGAGTGGCTGGAGGTGGCCGACGATCCGGGCAGTTTTGCCGCCAGCATCGTCGAACTGCTGGCCGACCCGGCCCGGGCGCGGGCGATGGCCCAGCGCGCCCGCCAGGAGGTGGAGCGGAACTGGGACATTCGCCTGCTCACGGAGCGCCTGGAGGCGCATTACCGGGAGGTGGTGGCGAGTAAGGCAGTGACCCTTCGGGCGCCGAGATGAGTCTCGGCGCGCCAGGCACGAGTGCCTGCACCACGTTTTGGTGAGGAATCCGGGCTAGAAAGTTTGCTCTGCCCGCCAAGCTGGTCGTACAATCGAACGTGGGGCAGGCTGTTAATCTTCCGAGCAAGCTCGAGCTTCACCGACCGAGTCGTTAATCGGGAGCGGTGGATTTCGCCTTGAGCAAGATTGGGCGCTTTCTCTGCGTCTCCGCGTCTCGTCGGTTCCTTGTAGCGCTGCAATGAACCGCAGAGACGCCGGGACGCAGAGGATTTTGAACGGCAAGGTGCGAAGGACTTGGCCGCGAGAACGGAAGTACGAGGTCGTTGGTTGGGCCCTGGACGGACGACCGGTGGCGGTGGTATGTCGTATCACTCAGGGGCGAAAGGTTCGGGTTATCACGGTTTACGAGGACCGTCCGAAGTTATGAAGAAAAGCCAAACTGCCGTCTCCTTTTGGGAAGGCGAGCGATGCGAATACTGTAATGGGCTTATCCG
>Ga0247727_10004892_pt1 | contig 27834 bp, 30 predicted proteins | sample WisWelCaveWW1625_FD_202498 | JGI IMG/M metagenome (GOLD analysis project Ga0247727, IMG submission 202498) | Biofilm microbial communities from Wishing Well Cave, Virginia, United States - WW16-25 | ecosystem: Environmental > Aquatic > Deep subsurface > Groundwater > Cave microbial mat | place...
TGTGCGCGAATTCGACGAGGAGGTTGGAGACGTACCCGGTCACGTTGGGATCGGCCCAGCCGAGCGTCTCGACGAAGCGTTTCTCGGTCAGGGCGCCGAACAGCCGGCGCAAGGGATGATGCTCCGGAATCCGAGTATCCGTCTGCATGATACCTCCCTGTCAGATCAAGGTGGGGCCTGTGAAGTATGCCAGCCTCCGGTCATTCTGGCAAGGCTCGTTCCTTACCCTCGACTATCCAACACGAAGGTCACCGGGCCATCGTTCAGAAGATCAATTTTCATATGCGCGCCGAAGACGCCGGTCTCCACGGTCAAATCCGTGTTCCGACGCAATTGCTCAACGAACTGCTCGTAGAGACGCTGGGCCGTCGCCGGGTCGGCAGCCTGGTCGAAGCCCGGGCGGCGTCCCTTGCGCGTGTCGCCCAGCAAGGTGAACTGGGAAATCGCCAGCACGCCTCCGCCGATCTCCGCAAGCGAGCGGTTCATCTTGCCGGCCTCGTCGCTGAAAATCCTGAGCGCCGGAATCTTCTCGACGAGATACGTCAGGTCCTGTTCGGTATCTCCCTTGGCGACGCCGAGCAGGACCACCAGCCCGGCGCGAATCTGCCCGACGATCTTGCCGTCCACCTCTACCGATGCTCGCGTCACACGCTGAATGACGGCTTTCATGCTCTAGTCATAAAGTCGTAATGTCTTAAAGTCTGAACGTCTTTGAGTCAGAGACTTGATGACTTTGGACTTTCAGACTTTACGACGAAGTTGTGAGAGCGTGCCTTCGAGGTCGAGCAATTTTCGCTTCACGGTAAGCCCGCCGGAAAAGCCGCCCAGTGACGCGTCGTGCGCTACGACGCGATGGCAGGGCACGATCAGCGGGAGGGGGTTGGCCCCGAGCGCATTGCCAACCGCCCGTGCATACTTCTTCCCCCCGACCTTCGACGCAATCCAGTGATAGGATCGCGCGCGGCCGTATGGAATGCGCAGCGCGGTCTGCCACACCCGGCGTTGAAACGAGGTGCCGCCGCCCAGATCAATGGGAAAATCGAGCGATCGGGATTTGCCCGCAAGATAGCGCATCACTTGCCGCTGAGCCTCGCGTAACGCGTGACGGGCCTGCGCGCCGAAGGGCGCTGCGGCCCGCAGGCGGGTGACGGACTGTTCCTGTCTCGTGCCTCGCGGCCCGCGCCTCGTGTCTCCTCGCGTCGCCAGCGCTCGCTCGACCGCACGGCGGGAAGATTTCGGCAGTACGATGGCGCTCACGCCCTTCGCGGACGCAGACAGGCCCATCCAGCCGAGCGGCGTGCGAAAAACAACGGACGTGAGGAGTACGGAGTGAGGCGTGAGGTGACCGGAATTTTCCTGCGCAGATCGTTTCACGCCTTACTCCTTACGCCTCACTCCTCACTTTCCGTTTCACCATTCCCCACACCACATCCAACTCTTCCGACCTGAGCAAAGCATGGACGCCCACGTAGCCCGTGACGCTCAACCCGACGCCGACCGCCAGCATGACGGTCTTGCCGATCCACTCGCCTTCGTGCGTCCACACCTCCGCGCCGGCCACCCAGAGGCACGCCAGGACGAGCGGCGCGGCCGCAACCACCGTGCGCGCCGCGGACCGCCCGACGGAGAGCCAATCCACGCCGCCGAGCCGCCGGTTCAGCACCGCCACGAGCAGGCTGACGTTGACCATGGCCGCGAGCGCCGTCGCCAGCGCCAGGCCCGCGGACTCGAGGCGGTCCATCAGGACGATCGAGAGGGCGAGGTTCGTGAGCACCGCCACGGCCGCGACCACCGCCGGCGTGACGGTATCTTGTAGAGAATAAAACGCCGCCACGATGATCCGCACGCCCGCAAAGGCCCAGAGGCCGACGGCGTAGCAGAGCACGGCGGTCGCCGTCGCGACCGTGTCCGCCGCCGTGAACGACCCGTGCTCGAAAAACAGGTGTACGATCGGCTGCCGCAGCAGAATCAGCCCGAGCATCGCGGGCAGGATGATGAACAGGATCATCCGCAGGCCGAAGGCCAGCGTGCCGCGCAGCTCGTCCAGCGCGCCGCGCGCCGCCTGCGTGGACAGCGTCGGCAGGATGGCGGTTGCCAGCGCCACGCCGAAGATGCCCAGCGGAAACTGGATCAGCCGCATTCCGTAAAACAGATAGGTCGGCCCGCCGTCGAAAAAGGAGGCGAGGATCGTGCTGACCGTGATGTTGATCTGCGTAACCGACAGGCCGAGCAGCGAGGGGACCATCAACGCGCCGATCCGCCGGACGCCCGGGTGCCACGGCTGGAACCGCCAGCCGAACACCATGCCGCGGAGCGCCAGCCCCGGCAGCTGCATCGCGAACTGCGCCGCGCCGCCTGCCACCACGCCGATCGCCACGGCGAGGATCGGCTCAGGAAAGGCCGGCGCCAGGAACAGCGCGCAACCGATGATGAAAATATTGAAGAAGACCGGCGACAGAGCCGGCGCGGCGAAGGCGCGCAGCGAATTCAGAATCCCCATGGCAAGCGCCGCCAGGCTGATGCAGATCAGATAGGGAAACATGATCCGCGTCAGCACCGTGGTCAGCGCCAGCTTGTCGGGATGGCCGTGGAAGCCGGGAGCCAGCAGCCAGACGATCCCCGGCGCGGCCACGATACCCAGGAGCGTGATCGCAGTCACGATCGTGAGCAGCGTCGTGAACACCGCGCTCGCCAGTTCCCAGGCGTCTTGCTTCTCGCGGAGCGTGTGGTATTCGGTGAAGACGGGAATGAAGGCCGCCGACATGGAACCCTCGGCGAACAATTCGCGCAGAAGATTCGGGATGCGGTACGCGACGAAAAAGGCGTCGGCCGCGGCCGTGGCCCCGAAGAGGCGCGCCAGCACCATGTCGCGGATGAAGCCGAGGATGCGGCTGGCGAAGGTCGCCAGGCCGATCACGCCGGCGGATCTGGCGACGCGGTGATTCTCGCTGGGCTGCTGTCGGGAAGACTCGGGCTGGAGCGCGGGATCAGGCATCGCGGCGAATTGTAAATGAAGAACGGGAGGGAGTCTACCTGACGAGGCCGGTGATCAGATTTCCTCCGCCGCTCGCTTGCGGCCGCGGCTTGGTCTGCTGACTTTCCTGCTGGACTTCCTTCTGGCAGGCTTCGCATAGCTCGCCTGCCCTTCCGTCATGAAGGTCGCGGCGACTTCCCCGCAGCGCTCGCAGATCATGCCCGTACGGATAAACGATCTGCGCGACCGCCGTCAAGCCGTCAGAGACAGAGTCTGCCAGGGTCAGCGCGTCTGGGGTTTCTTGCTGGGTGAGGGGGCCTTGGTCAGGATGGATTGGGAGCGGAGCTCGAGCGGCTCCGCCTCCTTTTCACGGCCCATTTGCCGGAGCAGCATGGCCTGTTCATCGAGGCTTTTGGCCAGATCCGGGTGCGCGGGACCCTGGGCCTTCTCCCGGATAGCCACGATCCGCCTGAACAGCGGCTCGGCCTTGGCGAATTGCCCCTGGCTGGCGTAGAGCTGGGCGAGGTTCTTCAGCGTGAGGACCAGTTCCAGGTGCTCGGGGCCGAAGACTTTCTCCTTGATCGCCACGGCCCGCACGAGCAGCGGCTCCGCGTCGGTGTACTGGCCGTGCCGGCGGTACAGCACGCCGAGGTTGTTGAGCGTGGCTGCCACGTCCGCATGGTGCTCGCCATGGACCGCCTGGTAGATCTGCAAGGCCCGCAGGTAGGCTGGCTCTGCCTCGGCGTGCTTGTTCTGGACTGCGTAGGTCTGGGCGAGGCCGCTGAGCGCCTGGGCGACGCGCCGGTCTTCGCGCCCGAATTGCTCCGCCTTCCCCACGGCGGCGGAGAACAGCCGCTCCGCATCCCCGTAGCGGCCCTGCTCGTAGGCCTGCTGCCCGGCCGCCATGGCCTCTTCCCATGAGGGCTGCGTGCAGCCCCAGGCGGCCACCAAGAGCAACGCCGCCACGCCCGCGCCAATCTCGCTCATGAGCTTGGCTTCCCGCATCGCCTTGGCCTACGATAGTACCGATGGCCGACGAGTTCTCTCCCCCACCGCCCCTGACGATCCGGCAGCAACTGATGCGGCACCTGGCCGGGACGCGCCGCTCGGCGCGCGAGCTGGCGGAGCTGGTCGGTGCGCCGGAGCGCCAGATCGAGGAACACCTGGCCCACGTCGTGCGCTCGCTTGCGCGGGATCCCGCCCGCCGGTTTCTGCTCGAGCCATCTCGGTGCCATGACTGTGGCTTCGTCTTCCGCGAGCGCACCCGCCTGACCACGCCCAGCCGCTGCCCGCACTGCCGCAGCGAAGCGATCGCCCCGCCTCGCTTCGGGATCGAGGCGCGCGGGGACTGATACAGCGCGCAGGATTCGTATGCGGATGTCGGATTAGCGTTTCTCTGCGCCGCGAAACGCGAGGAGGAACCGCCGCAGGATCGCTTGCTCGATCTTGGACGTGCGGTGCGCCGGCGTGGGAATGCGCAGCAGGAGGTTGACGAGTGTCGGCTCGGGAATCTGGAGCGACACTCGCGGCTTCACGGACGGCACGTCCATCCAGTTTTTCCCCTCCAACTCCTTCATGTGCCGGGCCGCGTGCTCGAGAAATGGCCGGCATTCCTCGTCGGCGATCTCCAGCAGGAGTTTCTCGGCCCGCTGCCAGTCGTCCGTTACCGTCAGCGGGATCGTCATGATGTGGACGATGTACTGCTTCATGTAGGTTTCGTTGATGAGCGGGTGGACCAGCAGCAGGCTGTTGGGGAAGATGACCGCGCGGCCCGAATACTGCGAGGTGACGTGGCCGGGGCCGATCTCCAGGATCGTCGTGGCCAGGAACGTCTGGTCGATGACGTTGCCGCGTACGCCGTTGATCTCGATCCGGTCGCCGATCGTGTAGGCGTTGGCGCCGATGCGCAGGGCCGTGCCGCTGAGGCAGAGGATCAGCTCTTTGGTCGCCAGCACGACCGCGACGGCGATCGCCACCAGCGACACGGCGAAGGCCCGCAGCTCGTTCGCCAGGATAAAGAACAGCCCGACGACGAACACGATGCCCAGGACGTTGCGGATCTGCACGACGAGGCGCCGCCGCACGTCCAGCGGCAGGCTTTCGCGATGCACCACCGCCCGCAGCAGGATAAACCGCAGCGCCACGACCGCCGCCAGCAGCGCCAGCACGGCCACGACGTTCGGCGTGACCGCCTGGAAAAACTGTCGCCACTCGTCAATGAGAGTCTGAGTCACGCCTGTTCCCCTGATCGTGCTTCCGCTCGCCGCTCTCGTCCCGCTCGCGCTTCCACCGGACCGTGCACCAGAGCGCGTATCCCTGCGCGAGCAAGCCGGTGACGATCAACCCCTGCGCGGTCTGCAGCCACCCCGACTCCGGCCGGTCCAGCCCCTGCATGCCCGCGACGAACCCGAGCGCGATCGCCACGACCCCGACCGACCGGGCGATCGTCGCATTCTGTCTGAGTTGCAGCGCGCGTTCCGTCATTCGATGCCTTTCGACCGGAGGTAGGCCATCAGGCGCCGGTCCTCACGGGCCGAGCGGAGAAACTTCATGCCGACGCGCCTGCCGCTGATCGAACGGACCATCACCGCCACCTCGAGCGGCGGCCCCTCCCGGTCCACGAACAGCTTCAAGTGGAAAATGTCGTCCATTTTCACCTGCGTCGTCGTCTCGACCAGGCAGCCGCCCAGCGAGATGTTGACGACCGCGCCGTCTCCAGTGATGCGCCCGCCGGAAAAGGCCAAGGCCAATTTGACCGGAATACGCTCGTGCGTCCGGCGCTCGGTCACCGGCGGGTAGTGGCGGCCGAGACGGAACGCGAAGAACCGGTGCCCGCATGCCTGGCAGCGAAAGGGCGACACGAGCAGTAGGCTCTTGAGGCGCTCGTCCGGCGACAGACAGGGGACCCGATGCACGGATTCCTTGTTGCATTCCGGGCACCGCACCGCCCGCCCCGCCGACGATTCTCCTTCCGCAGCCATAGGGGCGCATTCTACCTAGACGCAGCCCGAAACGCGAGCGAGACACGCGTTTTTTTGCTTGCTATAATCGCGGCTGCGATGTTCAAGGTCGCCACCTACAACGTCAACTCGATCCGCAAGCGCCTGGATACGATCCTGGCGTGGCTCGACACGCACAAGCCCGACGTGCTCTGCGTGCAGGAGACGAAGGTGCAGGACGAGGACTTTCCGCTGCTGGCGCTGCAGCCGTCCGGCTATCACATCACGTTCCGGGGCATGAAGGCCTACAACGGCGTGGCGATCTTCAGCCGCGAGAAGCCCGACTCCGTCGCCTATGGGCTGGACGTCGGCGCGGGCGAGCCCGACGAGTTCCGCATCATCCGCGCGGTGATCCGTGGCATCCCGATCGTCAACACCTACATCCCGCAAGGATTCGAGATCGATTCGCCCAAGTACCAGTACAAGCTCCAGTGGTTCAAGCGGCTGCGGAAGTATTTCGAGAAGCATCTCTCTCCGAACAAGCCGGCCATCTGGTGCGGGGACCTGAACGTCGCGCCCGAGCCGATGGACGTCCATAGCCCGGAGAAGCACCTCGACCACGTCTGTTTCCACGAGGACGCGCGAAAGGTCTATAAGGACGCTGTCGCCTGGGGCTTCGTGGACGTGTACCGCAAGCTGTATCCCGACAAGCAGCAGTTCACCTTCTGGGACTACCGGGCGCCCAGTTCGCTGGCTGCCAACAAGGGCTGGCGGATCGACCACATCCTGGCGACGCCGCCCCTGGCGGAGCAATGCGTCGCCGCCGATGTGGACATCGAGCCCCGCAAACAGCCGAATTCCTCCGACCACACCTTCCTCTGGGCGGAATTTTCCGTCTAACGTTTCCTTTCCTTTTCCGCCTTGAATGCTATAATTCTCCCCGACCCCCGTTCTTCCACGTAGAGAGGACGCTCATGAACAGAATCGTGACACCGTCGGCCCTGTTGGCCGCGCTGGTCGGCACCGGGCTGTGGCTCAGCTCATTCGTGACGGTCTCCGCCGACGAGACCCGGCCCGCCGCGCTGGGCGCGGAGGCGACCGGTTCGATTCCCGAGCCGTTCATCCCCGTCCCGCGTGCTATAGCCCCGCTCGACCGCGATCCCGCGCACCCGCACTACGCGGAGGGCGTCGGGCTCCTGTCGGCGGGCGATCTCCCGGGCGCCAGGATGGAACTGCGCGAAGCGCTGCGTCTCCGGCCAGACCTCGTCCAGGCCCGGTTTAGCCTCGGGACGGCGCTGTATCTCAGCGGCGACGTGGACAGCGCGATTGAAGCCTACCGTACAGTCATCCGCCTGCAGCCGGACCTTGCTCACGTCCATCTGCACCTAGGCATCGCGCTGATGGTCAAGCACGAGTGGCCCAGCGCCCAGTCGGCGCTCGAGAAGGCCGTGAGTTTGAACCCGGATTCGGTGCCGGCGCACTACAACCTCGGCCTCGTCCGCTACCGGCTGGGCGACCGCCGCGGCGCGGTGGAGGCGTATCGGGAAACGCTGCGGCTGAGGCCTGACCATGCGGACGCGCACTACCACCTGGGTCTCTCGCTCAAATTGGGCAAGCAGGAAGCCGAGGCGACGCAGGAATTTCTGGCCGCCTCGCGAGGCGGCGTGCCCCAGGCGCAGTACTTCGCGGGAGTGGCCTACGCATCGGGGCTGGGCGTGGCGCGGGACCTGCCGGCCGCCATCGCCTGGTGGTTCCTCGCCGCCAATCAGGAAGTGCCGCAAGCCCAGGAAGCGCTCGCGCACCTGCGGCAGATGACGCTGACAACCGGGAAGCGGTCCGCCGGCGAAGCGCGCGTCGTGCAGGACGCCTTCGCGGCGTTCCGCCGCTCGCTCTGGCAGCAGGTGTCCGATCTGAAAGGGCGGGCTCCAGACGAGAGCGTCGGCGTGGCCCTTCTCCAGTCCGGACGCTGGCAGGAGGCCGTACCGGTGCTCTTGCATGAGGCGTCCGCCTTGAGCGAGGAGGCACAGACGCAACTGGAGGTCTTGTACGCGAACGGCCTGGAGGGCCAGTTGCCGCCGCACGACGGCCGGATGCTCGAGTACTTCAAGGCGGCGGCCGGCGAGGGATTACCCTACCCGCGCGTCATCCTGGCCCGCATTTACGCGCGGGGCCTCGGGGTGCCGGCCGATCCCACCAAGGCGCGCGGCCTCCTGAAAGGGAACTCCCGCGAGGATGCCCAGGCGCTCGCAAAAGAACTCTCCGCGGCGACGAAGGGCGCGGCGGCCCCCCGGCCGGCCGCGAAATCGGGATCACACTAATCTGCACCGCCAGCTCTCCTCCTTCATTCATCGGCACGCCGACTGTTTTAGCAGTCTGGCAGACGGACGCATACTCCCCTTCTTTTCCCTTCATTGTTACTTCGAGCATATACCTATGCATATGCATCTCTAAATTAGGCTCTGCCTGTTTTTTTGTCGCGCAATAACAATAAAAAATAATACGGGACGGCCTAGGAAGAGCAGCTGACACTAATCTGCTTGGCCCAATCCGGCGGGGGGGCGGCGTAGGCACCCATGTCCAGTTGCTCAGCAAAAGGATCTTTGAGCAGATGCCGGAGGCGGTCGATCTCCGAATAATCTTTCTGCTGGGCCCGCTCAATGGCCTGTTGCGCGAGATAGTTGCGGAGGATGTACTTGGGATTGACCCGGTCCATGCGCGCTTTGCGGTTGTCATCACGACTGCCTTCCGCGCACAGCCGGTCTTTGTATCGGACGGCCCAGCGGTCGAAGGCTTCCCGGTCCAGAAAGAAGTCGCGCAAGGAATCGTTCTTCTCGTCCGCGCCGCTCTTGCAGCCGCCCAGCGCGCGGAAGAAGATCGCGTAGTCCACGCAGCCCGTCGCCATCAGGGCCAGCAGATCGTTGACCAACGCGCCGTCCTCCGGTTTCGCTGTTTGCAATCCCAGCTTGGCCTGCATCAATTCCAGGTAATGCGCGGCGAAGGCGGCCTCGTAGGCGGCCAAGGCCTCCTGTTCCTGCTGTGGCGTGACCAGTGACGAGAGCGCTTGAGCCAAACAGCGCAGGTTGAAGTAGCCGATGTCCGGCTGGTTCTGGAACGAGTACCGGCCGTGATGGTCGGAATGGTTGCAGATGAAGGTCGGATCGTAGGCGTCGAGAAACCCGTAGGGTCCGTAGTCGAGCGTGAGGCCGAGAATGGACATGTTGTCGCTGTTCATGACGCCATGCGCCCAGCCGACCGCCTGCCACTTAGCGATCAGGCGCGCGGTGCGAATGGCGACCTCACGAAAGAATCGCGGATACCGGTCGGCGGCTGGCGCCAGGTTCGGATAAAACTGCGCGATCACATAATCCGCGAGGCGCTGCACGTGATCCGGCTGCCGGCGGTAGAAAAAGGTCTGGAACGAGCCGAACCGCACGTGCGTGGGCGCCATCCGCAGGAGCATCGCGCCGGTCTCCGGGCGTTCGCGCAGGACCGGCTCCTCGCCGGCGACGATGCAGAGCGACCGCGTCGTCGGAATGCCGAGGCCGTGCATGGCCTCGCCGCAGAGGTATTCGCGGATCGTCGAACGCAGCACCGCGCGGCCGTCCCCGTCGCGCGAAAACGGCGTCTGCCCCGCGCCCTTGAGGTGCAGGTCCCACCGCTCCCCGCGGCTGTTCCGGACCTCGCCCAGCAGAATCGCCCGCCCGTCCCCCAGCTGCCCGGCGTAGATGCCGAACTGGTGGCCCGAATAGATCATCGCGACCGGCTCGCTGCCAGGGATCAAGAACGCGCCGCCGAAGACGCCGGCGAATTCCGGCCGCTTGGCCTCGTCCGGATCGAGCTCGAGCAGCGCTGCCGCGTCCGGATTGAAGCTCACCAGGAACGGTTTGGGCAGCGGCGTCGGCTCGACCCTGGCATAGAAGGCCTCAGGCAGCCGCGCGTAGGTGTTGTCGAAGGTCAGGGCTTCGAGTGTGCGCAGACGGGACATGGCGCCATGATCGCACGGGGGCTTCGAAACGTTCAACGGGGCCGAGGGTTTCCTCCCGACGCTCGCGGGGTTGGGGAGGGGTCCGTACTTGTGCTATAGTCGCGCCGGCGGCCACAGCCGATTCCGGCGAAAGGACGGCTTCGTGCGATTTTTGGAACAGATCCTCATCCGCGTCCTGCAGGCGCTGCGTCTCGTCACCGTCAAGCGGCGCATCCTGACGCTCGCGTTGCTGGCCACGCTCATTCCCTCCGTCACCACGGGCTGGCTGCTCTACAGTCAGAACCGCTCCGCGCTGACCGGCAAGATTCACGAAGAACTCCGCAGCGCGTCCACCAGCGTCGCGCGGGAATTCGATTTGTGGCTCAAGGAACGGGTGTACGAACTGCGGGTGTTCTCCAGCTCCTACGAGCTGTCCGAAAACGTGGAGAAGGCGCTGCGCGGGGGCAGCGCGCGCGCGCAGGTGTTGCGCCGGGCCCAGGACTACCTCAAATCGGTGCAGGGCAAGTTTTCTGACTACGAAGACCTGATCGTGATCGACACGGGCGGCAACGTGGTCGCCGCCAACACCAGCCAGCGAGCGTCCGTCACGCTGCCCCGCGACTGGCAGAAGCAAGCCAAGCTCGACCAGCCGATCCTGACCGCCGCGCGCTGGGACGACACACGCGGGAAACGGATCATGACCGTGGCCGTCCCGCTCAAGAGCGTGAACGGCCGTCTGCTGGGCGTGCTCGCCGCCACGCTCAACTTCGGCACGATGGAAGCCGTGTTGCGCCAATGGGCGCAGGGCCAGACCCGGCACTTGTATGTCGTCGCGTCGGACGGGACGCGCATTCTCAGCTCCCTGCTCTCGCCCCAGGCCATCCTGACCGCAAAGCTGCCGGAGCATGCCGCGCGCGCATTCTTCGACCGCGAGCCGGGGGATCTCGTGCAGGTGGAGTACGAAGGCCTCGAAGTGCTGGGCGTGCTGCAGCGGATCCCCCGGCTCGAGTGGAGCGTCGTGGCGGAAAAAAACTCTGAAGACGCCTACCGCGCGCTGATGAGCATCCGCAACGTGGCCCTAGTCTTCACCGCCTGGCTGCTGCTGGGCGTCGGCCTGATCGCCTATCTTCTGTCGCTCTCGATCGTGGGCCCGCTGACCCGCTTGAGCGAGGCGGCCGACAAGGTGTCGGGCGGAGATCTGAGCATCGCGATCGACACCGATTCGCGCGGCGAAATCGGGGCCCTGGCTGCGACCTTCAACACGATGGTCACCAACCTCCGGTGGGCGCAGCAGGAGCTGACGGCGGCCAACCTCTCGCTCAATGAACGGAACAAGACGCTGGAAGTGCTGTCCGCGACGGACGTCCTGACAGGGCTGCACAACCGCCGGCACATGATGGACACGCTCAACGCGGAGACCACGCGGCACCAGCGGTATAAACGCCGTTTCTCGGTCATGATGCTCGACGTGGACCACTTCAAGCGGTACAACGACAAGTATGGGCACCCGGCGGGAGACGCGTTGCTGAAGAAAGTGGCGGGAGTCGTGAAGTCCTCGCTGCGGGCCAACGACTTCGCCGCCCGGTACGGCGGCGAGGAATTTCTCATCCTCCTGCCGGATCAGGACCAACCGGGCGCGGTCGAGGTCGCCGAGCGCATCCGCCTGCGCATCGCCGCCGAAACCGAGGACAAGGCGAACCAGCGCCCGGCCGTCACCGTCAGCATCGGGATCGCCACGTTTCCGGATGGGGGGCAGGGAGTCGAACCGTTGCTCGCCAACGCGGACGCCGCACTCTATCGGGCCAAGAACGCGGGGCGCAATCGGGTGGTCACGGTCGGCGCCTGAGCGGAGCCCGAGACGGCGTCTCCCGGCCGCCCGGCTCCGTTACGGCCCGGCGATCAGATTGTAGAAGATCCAGCCCCACCGCTCGTCCTCGCCTTTGACGTGCACCCAGAGCCCTTTGGATGAGTAGGCGGTCAGGGGGGCGCCCCGTTCGACGGACCAGGCCACGGCCGCGTCGGCGGCGGGCTGCTCGCGCACTTTCCCTCCCGCGAGGCTCTTGAGCGGCAACGGCAGCGCAAAGAGCGTTTCGCCGTCCGTCAACGACAGCTGTTCCCGCCCCTGCGTCTTCTCCTGGACATCCTTCACAAGGGCTTTGACCTGGTTGGTCAGGTAGAGGGAGCCGCTGTAATTTTCCTTCTGCAGTTCGTCCGTGCCCATGGCCATCAGGGCGTTCGCCTGGGCGAACTCCGGTCGCTTCTCCGCTCCCGCAGGCGCGTCTTGCAGCGTCTTCAACGCCACCTCCGCCTCGGCGAGACTCGACGCGGCGTCGGCTTTGTTTTCCTGGCTTCGGAGCCTGGCCTTGCTGCGGATCGTCTCCTGAATCGTCTCGGCCAGCTTCTTGCTCAGATTCTGGACCTGGGTGTCTTTTTCGTCCAACATCGCCTGCAGCTTGGCCAGCCGCACCTCGAATTCCGACGCGGCGGCCGGTTTGCCGGCGGGCGCCGCATCCGACTTGTCCGGTTGCTCGCTCTCCAGCATGTCTTGTAGATCCCTGATTTGCGCCTTGACCTGATTGGTCGCAAAGAGCGAGCCCCCGTAATTCTCCTTGGTGAGCTCATCCGTGCTCAACTTCATCATCATTGCCGCCCGGGCATATTCGGGACGTTTGTCAACGTTTTTGCCGAGACTCTTCAGCGTCTTCAACGCCACCTCCGCCTCGGCGAGACTCGACGCGGCTTCGGCGCGGCTTTCCTGGCTGACAAGCTTGGCCTTGCTGCGGACCGTCTCCTGGATCGCCTCGTCCAGCTGCTTGTGCAGGTGTTGGATTTGCGTGCCTCGTTCCAGCAGCGACAACTGCACCCTGGCGAGTTTTTCTTCAAACTCCGGGGTCATGGCGGGGCGTTTGGCAGGCACGGGGGCGCGTTTGCGCTTGGATTCCGAATGGGCCGGCTCCTGTGATGAAGACGCGACGGGAGGAGTTGTGCACGACGACAGGAGCAGGCTTGCCCCGATCAATGCGCACGCAAGACGCGCGCTCCAGTTTTCAACCATACAACCCACCGGCATACCCTTTGCCGCCTCAAAAGGAGGGGTATTCTAACGATTCTACTCCTAGGATACCAGATCGGATTCAATCGGGTGGCCGGCGGGGAGCGTACGCCGGCAGAGGAGCCACGGGTGGAGACGGTTGCCGCGCATTTACCCCGTGGCCTGGCCAAAAACCCGATCCGGAGGTACAGTTCCCGGATGGACCGGGAACGGATTCTGGCGGGTTTGCGGGAAAGGATCGTCGCCTTCGCGACATTACGTGCGACGAGGGACGTGGCGCAGGACGTCGCGCAGGAGGTGTTGCTGCTGCTTCACGAGAAATACCCGCACGTGACGGCGCTCGACGAGCTGGTCCCGCTGTCGCTGCAGATCGCGCGGTTCAAGCTCCTGGACGCTCACCGGAAGGCGCTGCGTCGCGGCGAATACAACCAGGTGCCGGTCGAGGCGCTCCAGCTCGCCGACCCGCGCGGCAACCCCGGGCTCGAGGCCGAACAGAAGCAACTGCTGGAGCGGCTGCTGACCGCCATCGCCGCGCTGGGCGAGCGGTGCCGCAAGCTGTTTCAATGGAAGCTGGAAGGGAAGACCTTTCCGGAGATTCAGCGACTCCTGGATGTGCCGAGCCTCAACACGGTCTACACCTGGGACTTCCGCTGTAGGAAAGAACTGCTGGCGCGATTAGGGGGAACATGGGAATAATCGAACGTGACGCGTGATGATGTTGAAAAACTGCTCGGCGGCTACGCGACCGGGACGCTGACGGCGCAGGAGCGGAAGCTCCTCTTCGAGGCGGCGCTGGCCGACCAGACGCTCTTCAACGCGCTGGCGGATGAGCAGGCTTTGAAGGAGCTGCTGGACAATCCCCACGCCCGCCGCCGGCTGCTCACCGCCCTGCGCGCGCAGGCTTCCCGCCCGTCCCTGCTGAGCCGGCTGCGCGGGTGGCTCCTGCCGCCGGCTGTCCGGGCAGTCGCGGGAGGGCTCGCGGTCGCCGTGCTCGCGGTCACGACCGTGACGCGACTGCTGGACATCGTGCCGCCTCCGGCTGAGGTGACGGAGGACTCGTACCAGACCAAGTCCGCTGACAAGGTGATGGCCGGGAAAAAAGAGGCAACCCCGAAAAAGGCGGCACGACAGGAACCGATGGTCGCCTTGGAAAAGACCGTTCGCGAAGCGGACGTGAAGCAGAACAAAGACGCGGAGCAGCTGGCCGCGGCGCCTGCGCCACCGCCCGACACAAAACTCTCTGAGCCACCACCGGTGGCAGCGGCACCCGAGGCGAAAACAGCACCGGCCACCAAGGCAGAAACGTCTGCGGCACAACCTCCATCTACGACAGCGGCCGGAGTGCCGGTTCCTTCTCAGCAATCAATGGCGCGCGCTGAAGCTGAACGCCCGGCCGAGGTCGGCGCGGCGCGTGATCTGTTCTATGGAACAGGGGCGAGGCGGAAGGACAAGGAAGTCGCCGACCGGCCTGCCGAACAATCGGGGTCCGCACGTGACGAACCCCGCAAATACGCGCCATCGCTCCCTGACGAACGCATCGCTGCGTTTGGAGGACTCGCCCGGCCATCTATTCAGCGCCTGGGCCTCCGCTACGGGATTGCGCCTCGCAAAGAAGGTCCGGCCCTGGTTGTCGAGGTCAACCAACGAGGGTATCTGTATGCGGCCGCCCGCGACGCGGCTGGGGCAACGACTCCGGTGTATCCTGCGCTCTCTGCCAATCCGCAAGCGGCGCTCGTTGAGCCGGGCCTGCGCTATTTCATCCCGCCCCTCGGAGCGCTGTCTGCTGCCCGACTGATCCTCATCCTGTCGCGGACCCCGCTTGCCGATCCTATGGCCCTGGCCACACCGAGACAATCTGAGAAGAAAGACGCCCTCCTTCGCCAGGAAACAACGGAGCCGCCGCTCGAAGGGGTGGGCGGACCGACCGTGTACGTGGTGGAAACAGCCCCTGCCCCTGCTTCCAGCCTATCGGTTGAGATTGTCGTGCCGGCTCGGTAACCCTCCGTTTTTCCTGACAATCATTCGCCCTGAAAGGATTCCCGCCCTCGCGCCATCCCCTATGCAGAGGCCGAGAACAGACCTCGGCCCAACAAGGAGGCGTGTATGAAAACGATCTTCAAACATCCACTCATCGGGTTGGCCCTGTTGCTCGTGGCGGGACCGGTCTTCGCCCAGGGCCGAGACACGAACGCTCTGACGATCTACAGCAGCGCGACGCCCGGCGCAATCCAGCCGGAGCTGTACCGGTCAGGGCTCGGGCATCAGCCGGTGCCCGGCTATGCCGTCGTGCGGCACGAGCGGGACATTCCGCTGGACAAGGGCAAGGTGTCCGTCAGGTTCGCCGACGTCGCAGCGCAGATCGATCCGACGACCGTGTCGTTCGAGTTGCTGACCGATCCCGCCGGCACCCGCGTCGTCGAGCAGAACTTTCAGTTCGACCTCGTGAGCCACGAGAAGCTGCTGCAGAAGTACCTCGACCGCGAGATCACCGTGGAGCAGGTGCGCGGCGACAAGGTCGAAACCTTCACGGGAATGCTCCTTTCGTCATCGGCCCAGGGGCTCATTCTCAAGAGCAAGGACGGAAGTGTGCACTCCCTGCCCTACAACACCGGCGTGAAGCTCCCGCAACTGCCGGGTGGGCTGATCACGCGGCCGACGCTGGTATGGGACCTGTTCACCGACAAGGCCGGTCCTCACCGTAGCCGCGTGTCGTACCAGACCACCGGCATCACCTGGTGGTCGGATTACAACGTCGCCTACGCCGAAGGGAAGAATGCCAACTCCTGCAAGCTGGACGTCGGCGCCTGGGTGAGCATCCTCAATCAGTCCGGCGCCGGCTATCCGGAGGCCAAGCTGAAACTGGTCGCCGGCGATGTGCATCGCGCGCCGGTCGGCGGCCGCCACTATCCCGCTGCCAGAATGATGGACTATGCGGCCAAGTCGGCCGCGGAAGCGGCGGCGGGCTTTGCCGAAAAATCCTTCTTCGAATATCACCTCTACACGCTCGGGCGTCCGACGACGTTGCCGAACAATTCGACCAAGCAGATCGAGCTGTTTCCTCCCGCCCACGGCGTGCCCTGCGAGAAGACGCTGGTCTACTACGGGCTCGCGCCACAATACTGGGGCCACTTCGCCGCTCCCATGACGGACCGCAATTACGGCCTCGAGTCCAACAAGAAAGTGGACGTGTATTTGAGCTTCAAGAACGACGAGGCCCACCACATGGGCATGCCGCTGCCAGCGGGCCGGATTCGCGTGAGCAAGCTGGACTCGGCCGACGGCACGCTCGAGTTCATCGGCGAGGATACGCTCGACCACACGTCCAAGAAGGAGAAGGTGCTCATCAAGATGGGCAGCGCCTTCGACGTGGTCGGCGAGCGCAAGCAGGTGGACTACAAGCTGGACACCTCGAACAAAACCCTGAGCGAGACGATCGAGGTGACGCTGCGGAACCACAAAACCGAGCCGGTCACAGTGCTCGTGAAAGAAAACCTCTACCGCTGGCTCAACTGGAAGATCACAGCCAGGACCCACGACTACGAAAAGCAGGACAGCCGGACGATCCACTTCCCGATCCACCTGGCCAAGGACGGGCAAGCCACGGTGCGCTACACCGTGCAATACAGCTGGTAAGGTGACGGAGCGCGGCGCTGGTCCTCTCTGCCCGCGCTGCGCTCCGCCGTGCGGTCCCCGCTTTCGGAGCACCGGTCGGACCTGCTATACTTTCACTCTCACTGAGTGGGTTCGAGGATGGCCGGCAAGACGCTGTTCGATAAGATCTGGGACGCGCACGTGGTCCGCACGGAGCCGGACGGCACGACACTGCTCTACGTCGACCGGCAACTGGTGCACGAGGTCACGTCTCCCCAGGCCTTCGAAGGCCTGAAGCTGGCCGGCCGGAAGCCCCGGCGGCCCGGCGCGACGCTGGCCGTGCCGGACCACAACGTCCCGACGACCGACCGGAAACTCGGCATCGCCGATCCGATCAGCGCAAAACAGATCCGGACGCTCGAAGAAAATTGTAAAGACTTCGGTATCACGCTCTTCACTATGAGCGACGTGCGGCAGGGCATCGTCCACGTGATCGGCCCTGAGCAGGGCTTTACACTCCCCGGCATGACGATCGTCTGCGGCGATTCGCACACCTCGACTCACGGTGCCTTCGGAGCCCTGGCCTTCGGCATCGGCACGAGCGAGGTCGAGCACGTCCTGGCTACGCAGTGCCTGCTCCAGACGAAACCCAAAACGATGGAGATTCGCGTGGACGGGCGGCTGTCCGACCGCTGCTCGGCCAAGGACGTCATTCTCGCCATCATCGGCAAGATCGGCACGGCCGGCGGCACGGGCTACGTGATCGAATACACAGGCTCCGTCATTCGCGGTCTGACGATGGAAGGCCGCATGACGCTCTGCAATATGTCCATCGAGGCCGGCGCCCGCGCCGGCATGGTCGCGCCGGACGAGAAGACCGTGGCCTACATCAAGGGCCGGCCGATGGCGCCCACAGGCGACTTGTTCGAGCGGGCCGCGAAGGCCTGGCAAGCGCTCCCGACCGACTCCGGCGTGAAATACGACAAGACCGTCGAGTTGAAAGCCGAGCAGATCGCGCCGCAAGTCACGTGGGGAACGAGCCCCGGCATGGTCACCGGCGTGGACGGGAAGGTGCCGGACCCGAAGATGATGCCGGATGAAAAATCGCGCAAGGCGACGGAGCACGCGCTGGAGTACATGGGGCTCGCACCGAACGTGCCCATCACGCAGATCACGATCGACAAGGTCTTCATCGGCTCCTGCACCAATTCTCGCATCGAGGATCTGCGCCTCGCCGCCAGCTTCGCGAAAGGCAAGAAGGTCGCAAAGAGCGTGTATGCGATGGTGGTGCCCGGCTCCGGGCTCGTCAAACAGCAGGCCGAGCAGGAAGGGCTCGATAAAATTTTCAGGGACGCCGGCTTCGAGTGGCGCGAGGCGGGCTGCAGCATGTGTCTCGCCATGAATGCCGACGTGCTCCAGCCGGGAGAGCGCTGCGCCTCCACGAGCAACCGGAATTTCGAAGGCCGCCAGGGCGCGGGCGGCCGCACGCATCTGGTATCGCCGATCATGGCCGTCGCGGCGGCGGTGGAAGGGCACTTCGTGGACATCCGAAATTGGAAGTGATATTGGATCATTGACGATTGATTCATTGACCCAATGAATCAATGACAAAATGACCCGATGAAGAAATAAGGTTTAGCCATGCAAGCCTTCACCGCACTCACAGGACTGGTCGCCCCGCTCGATCGCGTGAACGTGGACACGGACCAGATCATCCCGAAGCAGTTCCTGAAGACAATCAAGCGGACGGGATTGCGGGAAGGGCTGTTCTATGACTGGCGCAAGAAGAAGGACGGCTCGCCGGACCCGGAGTTCTTCTTGAACCAGCCACGTTATCAGAGTGCGACGATCCTCTTGACCCGCGACAACTTCGGCTGCGGCTCCTCGCGCGAGCACGCGCCCTGGGCCCTGCTCGATCAGGGCTTCCGCTGTGTGATTGCGCCGAGCTTCGCGGACATCTTCTACAACAACTGCTTCCAGAACGGCATCCTGCCGGTTGCGCTCAAGGTCGACGAGGTGCAGGCACTGTTCAAAGGCGCGGTCAAAGAAGGCTACCGGCTCACGGTGGATCTTGCCTCCCAGACCGTCGCAACGCCGGATGGCACGACATATCGCTTCGACGTCGATCCGTTCCGGAAGGACTGTCTCTACAAAGGACTGGATGCGATCGGCCTCAGCCTGCAGCACGACGCGGCCATCGCGATTTACGAAACGCGGCGCCAGACCGAGGCGCCTTGGCTGTTCACCGACCTGACCACACACTGATCCCGGATGGACTGGCTTAGGGACTTCGTCGCCACGGTGCTGCAGCCCATGCTCAAGTGGGCGGTGGTGGTGCTGATCTTTGCGGTAGGCGGCTACCTCATCGTCATTTTCAACTGGAGTTACTCGGACGGCGACCGGGCCGGTTACCTGCAAAAATTCTCGCGCAAGGGCTGGCTTTGCAAGACCTACGAAGGCGAGCTGGCCATGACCACCGTGCCCGGCGTGGCACCGATCATCTGGACGTTCAGCGTGAAGATGTGGGACGAACCCCTGGGCCAGCAGGTCAATGGCCTGTTGGGGAAGAAGGTCGTGCTGCATTACCGGGAATTTCGTTACCTGCCTTCAACCTGTTTCGGCGACACCTCCTACTTCGTGGACAGCGTCAAGGTGGCCGAGTAGGCTGCAGGAGGATCCTATGAGCACGCGGGTCAACATCGTGATCGGCGCGGTCGTGGCGGCGGGCTTGCTCCTCTTCATCGCGATGAATCTCTGGCTCGGCACGCTGGTGCAGACCGCCATCGTGCAGATCGGCTCCCGGCTCACCAAAACGACGGTGACGCTGGAGGACGTGCATATCGGGTTGCTGCACGGCCTGGTGCAACTCGACGGGCTCGAGATCGGCAATCCGCCAGGTTTCACGGCCAAGAACGCCGTGCGGCTGGAGACGGCGCGCGTTCGCCTGGACGTGCTCACGGCCCTTTCGGACACGGTGGTCATCGACGAAATTCTCGTGGAGGCGCCGGATGTCACCTTCGAAGGCCTGCCCACCAGCAACCTCAGCGTGATCCAGGACAACGTGACGGCCGCCGTGCCCGCCGGATCGTCGAAGCCCGCCGACGACAAGCCGGTCAAGCCGGCTGCCCCGGGGTCCAAGAAATTCCTCATCAAGAAATTCTCCCTGACCAACGGCCGCGTGATAACCAACGTCACCGGCCGGCGCCTGCCGCTCAGTCTTCCGGACATCCACCTCACGGACATCGGCAAGGAAACCGGCGGGGCGACCCCGGAGCAGGTCGTCTCGGCCGTCTTCTCCGCCATTACCCGATCGGCCACGGACACCGTGACCGACCAGGCCAAACAAGCGGGAGACGCCGCGAGCAAAGCCGCAGAGCTTCGCAGGAATCTCTTCAAATAGCGCCTGCATGAAATCCGATCCGGCGCCATCGAAGGACCTCTTCTCCAACCTGCGGCACGACCTCTTTGCCTCCATTGTCGTCTTTCTGGTGGCGCTCCCCCTCTGCATGGGCATCGCGGTGGCCTCCGGCGCGCCGCCCGCCGCCGGCATCATCACCGGCATCGTAGGCGGGCTCGTAGTCGGCGCCCTCTCCGGGTGCCCCCTTCAAGTCAGCGGCCCCGCCGCAGGCTTGAGCGTGATCGTCTGGCAATACATCCAAACCTACGGGATGGAGAAGCTGAGCGGCATCATCCTCTTGGGCGGCATTCTCCAGATGGTGGCGGCCTGGCTGCAACTGGGCCAGTGGTTCCGCGCCGTCTCGCCGGCAGTGATTCACGGCATGCTCTCCGGCCTGGGGCTCCTGATCCTCGCCGGCCAGTTTCACATCATGATTGACGACGCGCCGCGCGGCAGCGGTCTCGAGAACATCCTGAGCATCCCGGCGGGAATCTGGAAAGCCGTGTCTCCCGCAGAAGGCGGGCCTGCGCATCAAGAAGCGGCAGCGGTTGGGGTGCTGACGATCGTGGTGATCATCCTGTGGAACAAATTTGCACCCAAGAAGTTTCAAGCTATCCCCGGCGTGCTGGTGGGCGTGGCACTCGCAACTGCCGTGACCGTGTTGTACGACCTGCCGATCAGTCATGTGCAGGTGCGTGATAATCTATTGTCCATCATCGAGCTGCCCACACTCGAGAGCCTGGCGCATCTGACGGATACGTCGCTGCTCTCGGCGTCGTTGGCGCTGGCCTTCATCGCCAGTGTGGAAACCCTGTTGTCCGCCACGGCCGTGGACCACCTGCACTCGGGCCCGCGCACGCACTACAACAAAGAGCTGATGTCCCAGGGCGTAGGCAACACGCTCTGCGGCCTGCTGGGAGCCCTGCCGATGACGGGCGTGATCGTGCGCAGCTCGGCGAACGTCCAGGCCGGCGCGCAGACGCGCGCCTCCGCCATCCTGCACGGCGCGTGGCTGTTGCTGTTTGTTTCGTTGCTCCCCTTCGTGCTGCGGCAGATTCCGACGGCCTGTCTCGGCGCCGTGTTGGTGTTCACCGGTTACAAGTTGATGAACATCGCGGTGATCAACGAATTGAAAGACTACGGGCGCAGCGAGGTCGCGATCTACGTCGGCACGCTGGGCGCGATCGTGGCGACCAATCTGCTCACCGGCGTGCTGGTGGGCGTGGGGCTGGCGATCTGGAAACTGCTCTACACGACCCAGAATCTAGAGACCGATCTGGAACAGCAGGCCGGTGCGCCGACGGTGACGTACCGCTTCCATCTGAGGGGGATCGCGACGTTCGTCGGCCTGCCCAAGCTCGCGACCGCACTGGAAGACGTGCCGCCGGGCGTGGCTGTGGAGATACACATCGAGTCACTGCGGCACATCGACCATGCCTGCCTGATTCTCCTGGAATCCTGGGCGAAGCTGCACGAACAGAAGAGCGGGCGCGTGATGATCGACTGGGAGAAATTGCAATCAAAGAGCTATCACGTGCGCCACCGCAAGAAGGACCTGCGAGACGTGACATGGTACGACCGCCTCTTGTCGCGATGGTTCTGATGAGTATGGCGCTGCTTGGCTGCGAGCCGCAAGAGCAGGAGATTCGTCTCGCGGCGCAGGACTTCCGGTTTTCCCCCGGCACGATTCATCTCCACGCCGAGGTCCCGGCCCGCCTCACGATCATCAACGAAGGCCGCGAGCCGCACGAGTTTGCCAGCCCGCTGCTGACCGATTCGCGCGTGCGCCTGCTCTCGGCGCCGGACAGTTACCGCATGCCACCCGGCCGTTCGATCACTGTCCTCTTTCAGGCACCGCCCGGCACGTATCCATTTCGGTGCCGCGTGCGCGGCCATGCCGGGATGGAAGGTACGATGATCGTGGACGACTCAAAGAGCTGACAGCTAGTCAGCGGGGAAGAACGGTTCGAAGAAACGCACCAAGTTTGTCCAAGACGACGCTGGGGATTTCGTGCCCGCCCCGAAAGCCCACCCACTCCACCGACAGCCCGCCTTGCGTGAGGAGGTCGCGCAACTGTTCGGCCATGAAGGACGGCAGGAGCGGATCGGCGCTGCCATGGCTTTGAAATACCCGCAAGCCTTTCCGCTTCAGCAGGAGCGGCGTCCACTCGTCCTGCGCCAATAACGTGCCGGAAAGCAGCACGAGGCCCGCGAACGGCTTGCCGGTGCGCAAGGCGACGTCACAGGCCAGCATCGCGCCCTGCGAGAATCCACCGAGGACGACGGACTTCGCCCCGAGACGCCGCTCCAGCTCGTCGAGGAGCGCGATCACTTTTGCGCGCGCCTCCGCCAATCCTTTCGGCACCTCGCAGGAGAGGTCGCGCGCTCGGCCGGCGGCGATCTCGCGCTGGCGTTTCTCGATATCCAGCATCCACCAACCGCGCGAGTCGCCGAACCCCATCTGGAACGACAGCGGCGCTTCCGGAAAGACAAACCGCGTCCCGCGCGGCGCGTCAATTTCCTGCCCCAGCGGCACCAGATCGTCGCCCGGCGCGCCCCAGCCGTGCAGCAGTACAACAACCGGGCCGTCGCCGCCTCCGCGACCATCCGTGCCGCCGGTCAGACGCACTTTCAGCCCGCCAAATTGTTCGACTTTCATTTTGCCAAGCGGTTGTAGAGCGTGGCCCACAGATACCCGATGCCCCAGGCACCGGCCAAGAGCGCGATGAACTCAGCCACCATGAGGAGCGGATCGGCGTCTTTCGGCAACAGCGACGCGACGTCGGCGCCGAAAAACTGCGCGTTGAAGAAGAAGGTGAAGAACGACGGCAGGAGGAACCGGAGCGCCCAGAGGAAGACCGTCAGCGCAGCGGTCGTGACGGCAATGGCGTTCGCAAAGGCGACGGGACGCAGCATGTGTGCCTCACGATCTCAGTATCGGTACTCCATCTTGTCCGTGAAGCTGACCGGTTTGTCGGTGCGGCCTCCGAAGACCATGGTGTGGGCGGCCGTGCTGGTGACGTGAAGAGCGCGGAGGGGGCTGCCCATGTCGTAGGACGTCGTCTGAAGCGAGAGACTTCTCACGATGCCGTTGGCATCGAAAAACACGTGCAGGTCGTGCCGGGTGTCGAACAGGCCGAGGCCGTTCGTCCAAAACCCGTAGACGAAGAGATACTCGAGCGGGTTGATCGTGGAGGACGCATGCTTGTAGGCCCACCACTCGCGGACAGACCCGGCGTGCTCGGTGCGCCGGTACTCCGAGGGCTCGCCGAGCAGGGTTGCCATCTGCTGTTTGGTCGTCTGTCCGACCTTGATCTGGGCGAGTGTCGCGTGATCGGCCAGGTTCGAATTGCCCACCGACACGCAGCCGGCCAGCAACAGGCAGGCAAGGACGTTCGCAAAGGCGATGGGACGGAGCATGGGTCCATACGTTACCACAAACCGGGAATGTGAGTGCTATAATCGCGCCATGCGTTGGCCGTTTCTCCTCGCGGGGTTGCTTGTGCTTCTGCCATTCCGCAGCGGCGCGCAGGATCCTGGGCCGATCCCGCCCGCCGATCTCCCGCCTGAAATCAAAATTCCCATCGAGCAGATGCGGTTCGATCAGGCGACCCGGATCGAAGGCCTCGTGTTGTACCTCGACACCTACGATGACGCCATGTGGATCGAATGGACCGCTGTCCACGACGGCCGCCGGTGGCGCGCGATACCGGACCAGAGGCAGTTTGTCGTGTATCCGGCGAACACGGAGATGATGGCCTTGTTCAAGGCTCTGCCGAAGGGGACGACCCTGCGCATGACCGTGCAGCGTGATCAGGACGGCAAACGACGGGTGCTGTTCCTGGATGGAATGTAGAGACGCAACCGAAGTGACGAGGAACGAGCAGAAGGAGGGCAACGATGCGATGCTGCCGACTGCTGAGCCTGACCGCCCTTAGCCTAGTCGTGATGAGCGCTTCTCCTGCCGCGTCACAAGATAGCCATGTCAGCGAGGCCTTGCAGCATGCTCAAGCGGCGGCAATGCAGGGAAAGCTGGACTACCCCGATGACCTCGTCAAGCAGGCGAAAGAGGCGCTCAAGCAGGCTCAGCAGGCTGCCAAGGGCAGCACCAATCCTCACCTCACGTCCGGCATCAGCGCGTTGGAGAAAGCAATCGAGCACGGGAGGGCCGGCCACAATGCCGAAGCGACCAAAGCGGCCGAGGAGGCCGTCACGCATCTCTCACAAGTGACCGACGCGCCTGCAGAAGCCTCACCGGGGGATAGCGGATACTGAACGGTCTACGTCCCGCTCAACTCCGCGTCAACTTCCGATACCGGATCCGGTGCGGGCGGTCGGCGTCTTTGCCGAGGCGCTTCTTGCGGTCCGCTTCGTAATCGGAATAGTTGCCTTCGTACCATACCACCTTGCTGTCGCCCTCGAAGGCCAGGATGTGCGTGGCGATGCGGTCGAGGAACCAGCGGTCGTGGCTGCTCACGACGGCGCAGCCGCCGAAGCGCTCCAGCCCCTCTTCCAGCGCGCGCAGCGTGTTGACGTCCAGGTCGTTGGTCGGCTCATCCAGGATAATCAGATTGGCCCCTTCTTTGAGCATGCGCGCGAGATGGACGCGGTTGCGCTCGCCGCCTGACAGATCCTTGACCTTCTTCTGCTGGTCCGTCCCGCTGAAATTGAAGCGAGCGCAGTAGGCTCGCCCGTTGACCTCGACCTTGCCGAGCTTGATCGTGTCTTTTCCGTCCGAGATCACTTCGAAGACGGTTTTGCTCCCATCCAGCGTGCGGTCCTGATCTACATAGCCGAGCGTCACCGTCTCGCCGATCTTGATCGACCCACTGTCCGGCTTCTCCTTGACGACAATCATCCGGAACAGCGTCGTCTTGCCGGCGCCGTTGGGCCCGATCACGCCGACGATGCCGCCGCGCGGCAGGCTGAACGTCAATTTTTCAAAGAGCAGCTTGTCGCCGTAGGCCTTCGTCAGGTCCTTGGCCTCCACCACCACGTCGCCCAGGCGTGGGCCTGGCGGAATATAGATCTCCAAGTCCTCGGCGACCTTCTCGCCCTTCTGCTCGAGCAGCTCCTCGTACTTGGTGACGCGGGCCTTGCCCTTCGCCTGCCGGGCTTTCGGCGTCATGCGAATCCATTCCAACTCGCGCTCGAGGGTCTTGGCCTTCCTCGCCTCGGCTTTCTCTTCTTTCGCCAGCCGCTCCTGTTTCTGCTGGAGCCAGGACGAATAGTTGCCCTGGAACGGGATGCCGTGTCCTCGGTCCAGCTCCAGAATCCAGCCGGCGACGTTGTCGAGAAAATACCGATCGTGGGTAACGGCGATGACGGTGCCCTTATATTGCTGGAGATGCTGCTCGAGCCACTGGACCGACTCGGCGTCCAGGTGGTTGGTTGGCTCATCGAGCAGCAGGATATCCGGCTCCTGGATCAGCAGGCGGCAAAGGGCGACACGCCGCTTCTCGCCGCCGGAAAGAATGTCGATCTTCGCGTCGGGCGGCGGGCAGCGCAGCGCGTCCATTGCCACCTCGAGCTGGTTTTCCAATTCCCATCCGTTGGCTGCCTCGATCTTCTCTTGCAGCGAACTCTGCTTCTCCAGCAGCTTCTCCATTTCGTCCGACGTGCAGTCGCCGAGCTTGTTGCTGACCGCCTCGTATTCGTGCAGGAGCGTGACCAATTCCTTGCGGCCTTCCTCGACGATCTCTTTGACGGTTTTCTTCTTATCGAGCTGCGGCTCCTGCTCGAGCAGACCAATGGCGTAGCCCTTCGACATCGTGACTTCGCCGAGATAGTCTTTGTCCGCGCCGGCGATGATCTTGAGCAGCGAGCTTTTGCCGGAGCCGTTCAACCCCAGCACGCCGATCTTGGCCCCGTAGTAGAAGCCGAGATAGATGTCGCGCAGCACCTGCTTCTTCGGCGGGTAGACCCGGCCCACACCGACCAAAGAGAAGATGACTTGCTTATCGTTCGTGGCCATTCAGCTCCTTAATGAAGAGTCCGAAAGTCTTCAAGTCTATCAAGTCGTAAAGTCTGAGGGCCCGACTTGAAGACTTGAGAAACGTTAGGACTTTATAGACTTTGAAGGCAGGAACTTCCAACTGGAAAATGTCGCCGCCTGGCCCAGCTGCTCCCCTTCAGCGCCCACTACATTCCAGATGATCGCCTGCTCGACCAAGAACCGCTTCCCCCTTCCGGAAATCCGCACGCCCTTGTAATCGTCAATAAAACCCTTTTCCTGGGCCTGCGCCAGCATCCGCGCCCGCTCGGCCTGGTTGACCGGCTCGGCCGTGAGCCGTGACGGCGTTTTGGTGAGTTGTGCCCAATCCATTTCCCAGAGGTCCAGGGCGATCTTATTGCCGTACTTGAGGATGGGGTCTGCTTCCATGCCGTGCGACACGACCACGAATGGCGCATGGTAGAGCGCCTTCGCCTGCTCCTCCGTGCTTCCCTTCCGTTCGATCAGGTCGCGCCCCAGCCAACGGTGAAAACTGTTCAGGAGGAGCTGATTCCAGCGAATCACAGCGGGATCAGCCCAGTGTTCAGCGACGCGCATAGTCGTTTTCACGCTCTTGTGTTCTGAGACCCTAATTCTCTACAATGACCCCGCCTTGGGAGGGTTGCCGTGAACGACAAGGGCTTGCGGTTCGAGCGGATCGGCACCGACCGCCACTACAATATCGTGCTGCATATCGGCGCCACCTACGTGCCGGTGAGCGACGAGACGCTCGAGGCCTTGCGGGCCCAGGCCCTCCTGCCGGCTGAGCGTTTTCTCGAAGTCCTCGTCGAGAAAGTCGGCTACTCCTCCTACCTCAAGGAACAGATCCGCGCCGAGCTCAAGACCAACGGCGACCCGCATACACAGGTCACTGTCCTCCAAGGCGCCATCCGCACCTTGTAACGCGAGAAACGCGCGACGGGCGGGAAAGGCGCGACTCGGAAGATTATTCTGCCTTTCCAGCATTTCGCGCGAGTCTCGCCAGTCTCGCAGCGGAGGTATCACGCTCTTGCCTCCGCTTCCTACGTATCCCAGGTTCTGCCGATATTGTATAGGTGGCTCATGATGGCGCTCCGCTTGGCCTGGTCCTTCTCGAGCTTGAGCGCCTTCGTAAAATTCTCCATGGCGAGGGTCCCCTTGCCCCGCTCCGCATAGATCTTGCCCACGCCGCAGTAGGCGCTGGCATCCTCCGGATCGATCTTCAGCGCGCGGTTGAAGGCCTCCATGGCCTCCTGCGTGCGGCCCTTGTTGAACGCGATCCAGCCGAGCGCCGTGTGCGCCGGCGAAAAGCCGGGATTGACCTGGATCGCCGCTTCGTATTCTTTCACGGCCAAATCCGTCCGATTGCGCGTTTCGTACAAGCCGCCCAGCGCGAATCGGACCTCGGCATCGTTCGGGTTCAACCGGAGCGCTTCCTGATACTCCTTCAACGCCGGCTCCTGCTTGCCCTGCTCCGCCAGCGCGCAGGCGAGGTTGGCGTGCGCCACGGCATCGCCGGGATTCAGCTTGATGACCTCGCGAAATTGCGGGATCGCCATCTCGAGCCGGCCCTGCTCCTGATAGGCCACGCCGAGGTTCGTGCGGGCGGGCACGTAGGCCGGGTCGAGCTTGACCGCCTCGCGATAGGCCTTGATCGCCATCTCGGGCCGCTCGGCGCGTTCGTGAATCTGCGCGAGGAAGAAGTGCGGATAGGGCGACTGCGGCGCCAGCGCGACGGCTTTTTTGTAATGCTCGACCGATTGCTCAGATTGACCGGCCTGCGCGAGGAACAGGCCCATGACCAGCTGGATATGGCCCTGCTCCGGCTGCGTGGCGATCATCGCTTCGACCCACTCGCGGACCTTCGCGAGATCGTCGGATTCTTGAAGAGCCTGCGCGTGGACCGCCCACGCGGCCGCGAACTCGCCGCGGATCAAGTGCACGAC
>Ga0247727_10004893_pt1 | contig 27828 bp, 32 predicted proteins | sample WisWelCaveWW1625_FD_202498 | JGI IMG/M metagenome (GOLD analysis project Ga0247727, IMG submission 202498) | Biofilm microbial communities from Wishing Well Cave, Virginia, United States - WW16-25 | ecosystem: Environmental > Aquatic > Deep subsurface > Groundwater > Cave microbial mat | place...
CTCGCCCCGATCCGCCGCGAGCTGCGCCTCGGCCAACGCCTGCTCCACCGTCATCCCGACCGGATCGTGGGTTTCCTCCACAAGGCCGGTCTCTCTCTATGACCAGAATGTCATTCTATTACGCGAGTCTCTCTAGTCGGCCTCTTCGTCTCGGCCGTGCACCAGCGGGACGAAACGCACGCCGAAGAGGCTGCGCTGGTCGATGCCGGAGCGCGTGCGTTCGTAGACGCGCAGGTCCTGCTCCCACTGGCCGACCGGGATCACGAGCCGCCCGCCCAGAGCGAGCTGGTCGAGCAGCGCCTTCGGCACCTCGGGCGGCGCGGCGGCCACGAGGATGCCGTCGAAGGGCGCATGCGCCGCCAGCCCGGCCCAGCCGTCGCCGGTGATCACGTCGACGTTCGTGTACCCGAGCGCAGCGAGCCGCTCGCGCGCGCTACTTGCCAGCTCGGGCAGGATCTCGATCGAGTAGACGCGCTTCACGAGCCGAGAGAGCACGGCGGCCTGGTAGCCCGAGCCGGTGCCCACATCGAGCACGACGTCGTCCTGCCCCGGCGCCAGCAGCTCGGTCATCACGGCCACGATGTAGGGCTGTGAGATGGTCTGGCCGTGGCCGATCGGCAGCGGTCCGTCGTCGTAGGCGGCGCCCGCGAGATCCTCGGGCACGAAGCGATGGCGGGGCACAGCGCGCAAGGCCGCGAGCACGCGTTCGTCGCGTACGCCGCGCGCCTCGATCTGCTGCTGCACCATGCGCTCGCGCTCGGCTTCGAACCCCAGCTGCGCCGTGGGACAGGCCAGCACGCCCCCGATCCAGAGCCCCGCGGCGAGCGCGAGGCGCCGGCTCACTTGTCGATCTCGACCGTCCCATTCACCTCGACACGCAAGGTGCTGCGGCCCGACTCGAAGGCCGGCGGGGCGGCGGAGAAGCTCGCCGACTCCATCGCGACGGCTCGTGTGCCGTACGGCGGCATCGGCATGCCGGAGTCGCCGAGCGTCAGGCTGATCAGGTTCCAGCCGCGCCGGCCGATGCCGCGCGCGATCAGGCCGGCGCGCTCGCGAAACAGCGAGAGCGCCTCGATGATCAGCTCGTCCTCGATGCGCTTCTTCGTCTCGGGCGCCACGCTGAAGGCGACGCCCCGTAGCAACAGTCCCTGCGCCTGCAGCTTGCCCGCCATCTCGGTGAGCGCGGCCACCTCGCCGGTCTCGAGCACCAGATCCTGGCTGGCGCGCCAGCGCGCGATGCGCGTCTTGTCGTAGACGGGATGTGTCTGATAGGCGCCGCTCGATACCGTGAGGCGCTGATCGCCCTTCGCCAGCGCGAGCGCCGTGGCCATGCGCTGGTTGACGCGCGCGGCGAGGCTGGCCGCATCCGCGCTCTCTTCCTCGACACCGAGCGTGGCCGCGATCCAGTCGTTCGGAACCTCGCGTGTCGCCTCGATGCGGAAGCTGACCTGGTCCCGCGGCTGCTCCATCGCCTGCTCGGCGGAGCCCGCTGTTGCGATCAGGGCGATGGCGACGAGAGCGCATGATCCGGCGCGAAGCATGTATCCCCCTCTGATTGGAGGAGGCTAGCGACCGGCTGCGCGCTCGCGCAGCTCGACCGCCGCGTCGAGCACGGCACGCACGATCTTGTCGTAACCGGTGCAGCGGCACAGGTTGCCCGCCAGCCCGAAGCGCACCTCGCGCTCGGTGGGGTCGGGATTGCGGTCGAGCAGCGCCTTCGCCGTCACCACGATGCCCGGGGTGCAGACACCGCACTGGAGGCCGGCGTGGGCGAGCAGCTGCTGCTGCACGGGGTGGAGGCCAGCGGGCCCCGCGATGCCCTCGACCGTGCCCAGCACGCGGCCCTCGGCCTCGGCGGCGAGCACCAGGCAGGCGCACACGACGCGGCCGTCGAGCAGCACCGAGCAGGCGCCGCAGTCGCCGCTGCCGCAGCCCTCCTTGGCGCCCATGAGACCGAGCACGTTGCGCAGCGCGTCGAGCAGGGTGAGATGCGGCTCGCACAGGAACTCGACCGCTTCGCCGTTGATGCGCGTCTGGACGTGCAGCTTCAAACTTCTTCCTTCGTTCGCCTACGGCTCACTACGCGCTTCGCTTGCGGGCCCAACTACTTCCTCCGCTCGCCTACGGCTCACTGCGCGCGCCGCTTCGCGGCGCTTGCTGACCGGCTTCGAGTCCGCGCGCCCGTTCGGTAGCGCGCTCGGCGGCGCGGCGGGCGAGCACGCCGATCACCTGGCGGCGGTAGCTGGCGGTGCCGCGCTTGTCGTCGATCGGCCGCGCCGCGGCGCGCACCGCCTCCACCATGCGCGCCAGCGCCGCGGCGTCGAGGCGCGTGCCGACCAGCTGCGCCTCGGCCTCGGGCACGCGGATCACCGTCGGCGCCACAGCGCCGATTGCGATGCGCGCGACGGCGCAGACGCCGTCCGCAGCCAGCGCGATGCGCACCCCGGCGCCGACCACCGCGATGTCCATCTCGCTGCGCGGGATCAGGCGCAGGTAGGCGTCGGCACTGCGCTCCGCCGGCTTCGCGAGGTGCAGCGCCACGACCAGCTCGCCCGGCGCGAGCGAGGTGCGCCCGGGCGCCGTGCAGATCGCCGCGACGGGCGCACGCCGTCGTCCCTGCGGCCCGGCGATCTCGGCCTCCGCATCGTTCACCAGCAGCGCCGGCGTGGTGTCGGCCGCGGGCGAGGCGTTGCACAGGTTCCCGCCCAGACTGGCGCGGCCCTGGATCTGCTCGCTGCCGATCAGTGCAGCGGCCTCGGCGACGCCCGGAAAGAGCCTGCGCAGGACGGGATGCTCGCGCAGCTCGGCCGCGGGCACGGCGGCGCCGATCGCGAGCCCGCCCGCGCTCTCGCGCACCTGCATCAGCTCGGGGATGCGCTTCAGATCCACGATCAGCGCGGGCCGGCGCGCCCCGCTCTTCATCTGTGCGAGCAGATCCGTGCCGCCCGCGAGCGCGTGCGCTGCGGCGCCGTGCTTGGCGAGCAGCGCCACCGCCTGCTCGACGCTGCGCGGCGCCTCGAAGCCCTGTGCGATGGGCTCGCTCATGCGCCCCCCGCGAGCGCCGGCAGAAAGTGCAGCTCGCTGCCTGCCGGCAGCGGCTCGTGCCAGGCGTCCTGCACGATCTCGCCGTCGATCGCGACCGCGAAGCTGCGTCCGAGCGCCGCGGCGAAGCCCGGGAAGCGCGCGTCGAGCGCCGCGACCGCGCCGCGCACGTCGCGCGCCGCGATCTCGACGCGCAGGGCGCCGCCGGTCAGCGGCCGGAGTCCGCTCGGAATCGCCACCTGGATCACGCGGCTCCGCCGCCCAGCGCTGCGAGCAGCCGCGGCGGCGAGATCGGCAGCGCCCGCATGCGCACGCCAGTCGCGCGGGCCACCGCGTTCGCGACGGCGGCGAGCGGCGGCACGATCGGCGTCTCGCCGACGCCGCGCACGCCGTACGGATGGCCGGGGTTCGGCACCTCGACCACCACCGTGTCGATCATGGGGAGGTCACTCGCGACGGGCATGCGATAGTCCAAGAAACCCGGGTTCTCGAGTACGCCGCGCGCGTCGAACACGTACTCCTCGTTGAGCGCCCAGCCCACGCCCTGCGCGGCGCCGCCCTGCATCTGCCCTTCCACGTAGCTCGGATGCACCGCGCGGCCGGCGTCCTGCACGGCGGTGTACCGGATCACGTCCACGCGGCCGGTCTCGCGATCGACCTCGACGTCGCACAGGTGAGTCGCGAAGCCGGGGCCGGCGCCGCGGGCCGTGAGCTGGGCCTGCCCGTTGATCGGCCCGCCGGTGCTCCCCATCTTGCCCGCGATCTCGGCCACGCTGAGCGGTTCGCGCGCGAGGCCCGAGCCCTCGACCGGGACGCAGCGGCCGTCCACGAACGCGACCTGTGCCGGGTCGCAGTCCCAGAGCTTCGCGGCGCGCGCGCGCAGCTGGCGCACCACATCGCGTGCCGCTTCGATCACGGCGATGCCGGTGGCGAAGGTGACGCGGCTGCCCCCCGTCATGTCGGTGTAGCCGACGGACTCGGTGTCGCCGACCACCGGCCGCACCTTCTGAACGTCGATGCCGAGCTCTTCCGCCGCGAGGATCGCGAGCGAGACGCGCGAGCCTCCGATGTCGGGATTTCCGGTGGCGACGACGGCGCTGCCTGCCTCGGTGAGATGCAGCTCCGCCGACGAGCTCATGCCCCCGTTGAACCAGAAGCCGACGGCGACGCCGCGGCCCTGGTTCGGCCCGAGCGGCGCGTGATAGTGCGGATGCGCGCGCGCCGCTTCGAGCGTCTCGACCATGCCGATCTTCTTGAAGCGGGGGCCGTAGGGCGCCTGCGTGCCCTCGGTCGCGGCGTTCGCGAGCCGCAGCTCGATCGGGTCGAGCCCGAGCTGCTGCGCCAGCTCGTCGAGCAGCGACTCCACCGCGAAGGCGGCCTGCGGCGCCCCGGGCGCCCGATAGGCAGCGGTCTTCGGCTTGTTCACCACCACGTCGAAGCCCTCGATCAGGAAGTGGTCGAGGGCGTAGGGCGCGAGCACCGTCATCGCGCCGGCCTGCACCGGCGAGCCCGGGAAGGCGCCCGCCTCGTACCAGAGCCGCGCCGTGCCGGCGACCAGCCGGCCGTCGCGCTTTGCTCCGAGCTTCACCAGGACGCGCGCCGCACCGGCGGGCCCGGTGGCGCGGAATACCTCTTCGCGCGACATCACCATCTTCACCGGTCGCGCGGTCTTGCGCGAGAGCAGTACGGCGAGCGGCTCGATGTAGACCGTGGTCTTGCCGCCGAAGCCGCCGCCGATCTCGCTCGGAATCACTTTCAACTGGGACAGCTCGAGCCCGAGCACTGCGGCGCAGTAGGCGCGCACCATGAAGGGCCCCTGCGTGCAGCACCACACCACCGATTGGCCGTCGGCGTTGGTGCGCGCCACCACCGCGTGCGGCTCGATGTAGCCCTGATGGACGGTCTGCGTTTCGAAGCTGCGCTCGAGCACGATGTCGGCCGCGGCAAACGCGGCCTCGGGGTCGCCGCGCGAGAACACGATGCGCGAGGCGACGTTCGGCAGGTTCGCGTCCGCGCCGCGCGTGCGCAGCTCGGCGTGCAGCAGCGTTGCGCCCGGCGCGAGCGCCGCATCGATCGAGAGCACGGGGGCGAGCGGCTCGTACACGACCTCGATCGCCGCGAGCGCCTGCTCCGCCGCTTCGTCGCTCGTCGCAGCGACGGCGGCCAGCGCATGGCCGTGGTAGAGCACCTTGTCGCGCGCGAGGACGTTGTGCGAGAGGTCGCGCATGTTCGCTGCGCCCTCGCCGCCGCCGGCCTCGACCGACGGCAGCTTCGGAAGATCCGCCGCCGTGACGACGGCCTTCACGCCGGGCAGGGCCAGCGCCTTCGATGTGTCGATGCCCGCGATCCGCGCGTGCGCGTGCGGGCTGCGCAGCACACGGCCCCACAGCATGTCGGGGAACGAGAGATCGGCGCCGAAGCTCGCGCGCCCCGTCACCTTGTCCACCCCGTCGTGACGGATCGGCCGCGTGCCGACCCAGCGGAACTTCTTCGCTTCGCTCACACCGGCTCCCTCGGCCGAGGAGCGTAGCTCTGGACGCCGCGACGGACGACGAGCAGCGCCCGGCCGGATGCGGGCGGCGTGCCCGGCTGGCGGGGCTCGCTAGAGCCCCAGCTCGTCGCGCTCGTGCAGGGCGAGGAAGGCGTCCACCAGCGCCGGGTCGAACTGCGTCCCGCGGCCGCGCGCCACCTCTTCTGCGATCTCGGGGAGCGTGAGCGGCGCGGCGCGCTTCTGCTTCGGGCGGCGCATGGCGTCCACGGCATCGGCCAGCGCGACGATGCGCGCCTCGAGCGGGATCGCCTCGCCGGCCTTGCCCTCCGGATAGCCCGAGCCGTCCCACCACTCGTGGTGGTGCAGCACGATCGGCGCGATCGGCTCCCACAGTCGGATGCGAGCGAGCATGCGCGCACCCACCGTCGGATGCAGGCGCAAGGCCTTCGGGTCGCGGTGTCGCGCCGGCTCGAACTTCAGCATGCCGATGTCGTGGAGCATGGCGGCGAAGTGGAGGCGTTCGATGCGCTCGGCGGGGAGCCCGAGCGCGTGGCCGAGCCGGTTGGCGACGCGCGCCACGCTGAGCGCGTGGCCCTCGCGCTCCACCACGTGCGCGTCGAGAGCAGAGACGATCAGCTCGGTGACGTGAGCGAAGAAGTTCCGCTGCGCGTCCTCGAGATCGCCGCGGCGCAGCGCGGCGCCGGCCATGCCGACCACGGTGGAGGCCGCGTCGATCGCGTCGGGCGCCAGCGCCTCGGCATGGCCCGCCAGCACGAGCACGCCCTGCCCGACGCCGCTCACACCGAACGGCAGCGTGACGAGCGTACGCCCATCGTCCGCCGCGCCCATCACGTTGGCGCCGGTGGTGATGGCCTCGCCGGCCAGCTCGCGAAGGCTTTCGAGACGGTCGCTCCACCAGCCTTCGTCCGAGCCGGTCGCGCTCGGCCTCAGCTCGAGGGCCTTGCCTGCTTCGCGCGTGAAGAGCACGGCGAGGCTGGCGTTCGGCGCCAGCGCGGCGACGTGGCTCGAGGCGCGCCCGAGGATCGACTCGATGTGCGCTTCCGCCGCGAACTCGCGCGACGCGGTGAGCAGCAACGAGAGGCGTTGGTTGTCGTGGCTCATGCGCGCGAGCGCGCGGCTGGTGATCGCCCGCAGCGCGAAGAACACGGCGAGCGAGAGCACGGCCAGCGAGACGCAGGCCCCCACCCAGCTCGCCTGCGCGAGTCCGTCGGTCTGCACGCTGGGCAGCACGTAGCGCTGCACCACGAAGGCGAAGGCGCCGACCGGGACGACGCCGCCGAGGAAGTAGCTGCCGAACACCGCCCGATCGAGGCGCTGCGAGAACAGGGAATGGCGTGAGCCCTGGCCCATCCCGGGTTGTTTCGGCGGGCGACGCGCGGCCCTTGATCGAAGAGTTGCCGCAGCACCCCCCGCGGGGGCCTCCCTATCTCTATAGGGCGCCCAGCGAGACCGCAGTAGCTACAGCCCCCCGCGCCCGTCGAGGATTTTCTGCCGTAGGCGTGAACCACTTCACGCCGGCGGGTGCGCGGTCACCGATAGGTTGAGGGTGGTTTCGAGGAGGGCTCCGATGAAGTCACTCGCTTTCGTGCTGCTGGTGGTTGCGCTCCACCTCGGCCTGGCTTCGATGGCCGCGTCGCGCCACCTGCTGCTCGCCTCGGCCGAGCTTCCGCTGTTCGCCTGCGACCCCCTGCGCTGAGCGCCCCCGGCGGTCAGACACGGTTTCTCAGCATCAGCTCCTTCGGGTGCGGCTCGAGATAGACCTGGCCCGCGAGCGACTCGATGCCGAGCTGCTGGGCGTAGTGGCGGATCATGGTCACCGGTGCCGCCAGCGGCACGCGGCCCTGCTGGTAGTCCGCGACCTGCGCCGCGAGCGCGGCGCGCGTCTTCGCGTCGAGCCGATCGCGGAAGGTGCCGAGACAGTGCGTCAGGACGTGTACCTGGCGGCGGGGCGTCGCGTGCAAGGCGAGCGCCTCCATGAAGGCGACCTCGTAGCGCCGGCGCAGCTCGGCCCGAGCGAGCTTCCTCGCGCCCGCCACCAGTCGGCCGAGGCGCCGGTGGGCCTCAGCCCCGTGCGCGAGCAGCTGGAGCTCGTGCGCGCTGTGGAAGGCGACGAGGCGAGAGGCCGAGAAGTGCGCTTCGAACAGAGAGCGCAGGCGCCGGTACGCGAACACGCGCTCGATCCAGTTCTCGCGCAGCACGGGATCCTCGAGCCGGCCCTCCTCTTCGACGGGCAGCGCCGGGCTCGCCTCGAGCAGCGCCTCGGCGAAGAGACCGCGGCCAGCGCGCTTCGCCAGGCCCTCGGCGTTGCGCACCTTCACGCGCTCCATGCCGCAGCTCGGCGAGTCCTGCTTCAGCACGTAGCCACATAGCTCGAGCCGTTCCAGCGCGCGCACGCGGCGCGGGGCGTACGCCTGCATGGCGCGCGTCCAGTCGCGGCGCGAGCGCGCGCCGAGCATGCGCACCTCGCCGAACGCCCGCACCAGCTGCACGGGTTCGCGCGGGATGCCCATGCCGATCTCGACCTCCGGACAGACCGGTATCCACTCGAAGTACGGCGCGAGCTCGTCGGTCAGGAAGCGGTCGCGCTTGTGGCCGCCGTCGAAGCGCACGGCTTGTCCGAGCAGGCAGCTCGAGATGCCGACGCGGATGGGAGCGTCGTCACGCCAGAGCGGCTGCACGGCGCGCCTCCTAGCGGCGCAGCATGCGCGCGAGCAAGGCCGGGCGGCGCGCCAGCCCGAGCACGGCCGCCATGCGCAGCGCCGGGTCGATCGCCCAGGGCACCACATGGAAGCCGCCGTGGAAGCGCTCGGCGAAGAGCGCCGAGCCCGTCGCCGCGCCCGGAGCGCCGGGAGCCGCGGGGTTCAGCAGATCGTGCAGCGTGAGCAGGCCGTTCAGCGCGCGCGTCGTCTCGGGCGCGAAGGTCTCGACGCCGAAGGCCGTGGCCCCCGCGTAGGCCGCCTCGAAGAGCGGGTGCGAGAGCGAGCGCGTGCGCGAGATGCCGGCCACGTTGGCCGACACCGTGTAGCGTCGGCCGGGCGCGGCGGCCCAGCGCTCGGCGGCGCAGAGCTTCCCGACGTACTGCGCCGCCTGATAGCTCGCGCCTTGCAGCGCCACCACGAGGCGCGGCACCTGCACGTCGCCCGCGCTCACCGGCTCGCGCGCGCCCAGCAGACCGATGGCGCCGAGCGCCCGCTGCCAGGCCGGGAGCGTCCCGGCGCGCCGCTCGCGCGCCGCCCGCTCCGCCAGCCCGAGCACGAGCGGGGTCGTGGGCGAGACCAGCAGCGAGATCGAGCGCAACGCTTCGGGCGGCAGCGCATCGACGATCGCGTTCATGGCGGCCTCGAGCCGCCACTCGCGGCTCGCGCCGGGCGCATACGCATACAGACCCACGTCGATCGGCCCGGCCTCAGCGAAGCGCGCCAGCGTGGCGGCGACGACCGCGGGTGAGAGCAGCAGGTTGGCGCCGCCGCGCGGCACCAGCAGGCGGCCCGAGAGCGCGCTGTCCTTCGCGAGCGCCTCGCGCGGAGCGCCGATGTCGATCCACAGCACCTCGGCGCCGGCTTCGAGCAGCAACGGGGTGGGCGCGAGCTCTGCGCCCGCGCCCAGCAGCGCGAAGCGGCGGCCGCCGAGGTCGATCTCGCCCGAGGCGTCGAGGGCAGAGTCGAGCAGCCAGCAGAGCGCGTCGCGCGCGGCGGGCGACAGCAGCTCGCGCGCTGCCAGGTCGTCGGCGAGCCGCGCGATCTCGCGGCCGCGGAAGACGCGCCCGGAGTATGGAATCGCGGGCGTGAGCCGCCCCGCGCCCGTCATGCGCCAGCTGTCGAGCTCGAGCGGCGCGGCCGGCTCGCGCACCGCTTCGTCGAGCGCCAGCACCCGGCCCGCAGTCACGAACGAGAGCGCGCGATGGCTCGCCTCGACCAGGAAGCCCGCGGCCTCGGTGCGCTCCGGGCTCGCTGCGCGGGCCGCCTCGAACTGCACGATCGCCGCGGGAAAGCTCTTGCGGAACGCCTCCGCGCTCGCGGGCAGCCGCGCGGGCGCGAGGCTCGAGAAGCGGGCCTCTGTCTCCGCGAGCAGACGGTGCAGGAGAGCCGAGGCCGAAAGGCCGTCGGGCAGAGTCACCCCGTCGGACTGCCGCTGAGCCACGCATCCACCCCCTGGTTGGCTGAGCGCGACTCTAGAGCACATCTCACTCGAGGATCAGTCGGAGATGCCGAGCCGCTGCATCCAACGCCACAGCGTGGTCCGATCGACGCCGAGCCGGCGCGCCGCCTCGGCGCGGCTCTTGCCACTGGCCGCGAGCACGTCGCGGATGCGCTCGGCCGCGCGCTGGTCGAGCCAGTCGGCGAGCGGCGACTCGCCCGCCTGCGCCTCCGCTCCGAACGCTCGCGCGGGCTCGGCTTCCAGCAGGAGATCGGCCAGCTCGATGCGCGGCCCGCGCGCGAGCGCGACGCCGCGCTCGAGCGTGTTCTCGAGCTCGCGCGCGTTGCCGGGCCAGGTGTGCCGGCGCAGGAACGCCTCGACCTCGGGGCTCCAGCCCTCGAGCGGCGGCTTGCGCTCGGCGGCCGCACGCACGAAGAAGTGTCGTGCCAGCGCGAGCACGTCTTCGGGGCGCTCGCGCAGCGGCGGCAGCTGGATCGGGATCACCGCGAGGCGGAAGTAGAGATCCTCGCGGAACGTGCCTGCCTCGACCTCTCGTTTCAGGTCGCGGTTGGTGGCGGCCACGACGCGGAAGTCGAGCGCGCGCTCCTCGCTGCCGCCGACACGCAGGATGCGCCGCTCCTGGAGCACGCGCAGCAGCTTGGCCTGAAAGTCGGGCGAGGTCTCGCCGATCTCGTCGAGGAAGAGCGTGCCGTGCTCGGCGCGCTCGAACAGGCCGGCGCGGGCGCGCTCGGCGCCGGTGAAGGCGCCGCGCTCGTGGCCGAAGAGCTCGGACTCGAGCACGCCGGGCGCAAGCGCCTTGCAGTTCACCGCGACGAAAGGGCCGCCGACGCGGTCCGACTGCACGTGCACGGCGCGCGCGATCAGCTCCTTGCCGGTGCCACTCTCGCCGCTGACGAGCACCGTGGCGTCGCTCTTCGCGGCGCGGCGCACCAGGTCGAGCACACGCAGCATGGCGGGACTCTCGGCGACGATCGCGGCGCTGCCGTGGCGCGAAGCCAGCTCCGCCCGCAGGTAGCGGTTCTCGCGTGCAAGCCGCGAGTGGTCGAGCGCGCGGGCCACGACCGCGAGCAGCGCGTCGTTGTCGAAGGGCTTCTCCACGTAGTCGAAGGCGCCGAGGCGCAGCGCCGCCACCGCCGTCGCGATCGTGGCGTGCGCCGTCATCACCACCACCGGAATGTCGGCGTCCACCGCGCGCAGCTGCTCGATCACAGCGAGCCCGTCGAGGCCGGGCATCTTGAGGTCGGTGAGCAGCAGGTCGAAGCGACGCGCGCCGAGCGCCGCGAGCGCAGACTCGGGTGCGGAGAAGCCCTCGACCTCGTAGCTGGCGCGCCGCAGCACCATCTCGAGGATGGCGACGAGGCGCGCTTCGTCGTCGAGCACGGCGATGCGGGGTGTCATGCGGCGGCCTGGTCCGAGGCGCCCCGCGGCAGGACCAGCTCGAAGCAGGCGCCGCGACCGCCGGGGCCCGCCCCCGCGCCCTGGATCACGCGCAGCGCGCCGCCGTGTGCGCGCGCGATGCGCTCGGCCATCGCGAGCCCGAGCCCGGTGCCCGTGGCCTTCGTGGTGTAGAAGGGCTCGAACACACGCTCGCGGTCGCCTTCGGGCACGCCGGGCCCGTCGTCCGCCACGGCCAGCACGACCGCCGCCGGCTCGACGCGCGCGCGCAGCACGACGCGCCCGCCCGGTGCGATCGCCTCGGCCGCATTCGTCACCAGCCCGAGCAATACCTGGGCGATCAGATCGGGATCGACCGAGAGCTCGGCCTCGGGCGCGCCGAGCTGCGCGTCGAGTCGCGCCCCGCGCTTCTCGAGCGCGTCTTCGGCGAGCGCGCTCGCGCGCGCCACGACATCCCCGACGGCGGCGGGCCGCAGGCGTAGCGTCGTCGGCCGCGCGAAGGCCAGCAACGACGCGATCAAGCCGTCGAGCCGGTCGATCTCGTCGAGGATGAAGCCGCAGGCACGGTGCGCGTCGTCCGCGGGGGCGAAGTGCTCGCGCAGCATCGCCGCCGAGGCGCGGATCACGCCGAGCGGGTTGCGCACCTCGTGCGCGATGCCCGCCGCGAGCCGCCCGATCGCGGCAAGCTTCTCGTTCTCGAAGGCCGCGCGCTCGGAGGCGGCGAGCGCCTGCTGCTGGCGGCCGATCGTCTCGGCGTCGGCGCGCAGGCGCGCTCGCGCCAGCGCGAGACGACCGGCGAGCCAGCCGAGCAGCGTGGAGCTCGAAGCGAAGGTCAGCGCCACGAGCGGCGCCGCAGCGCGCCCGTCGATCCTCATCTCGACGCCGCCGAGTGTCAGGAGCCAGGTGTCGATGAGGCCGAGTGCGAGCCCGAGCCCGGCACCGAACCAATCGAGACGACGAACCGGCACGGAGCGCATGGTATCGCCGGGAGCAAGAGGTGTGCCGGCCCACGCCGCTCTCTGTCCGACCTTGGCCCGGGCGCCGTTGCAGCCGTGCAACGACGGCGTCGCAGGGCTGAAGCAGCCAGCGCGCGCGGGGGCACGGCGCTGCGTCCGCGGGTTGGCACGGCGGTTGCTCTTGCTCGAGGCTCGAAGTCACCGACCGTCCGCTGCGGCGGTCATTCAGAGAGGAAACCATGACAACCAAGACTCTCGCCCTCGGCCTCGTGCTCACGCTCTTCACCGGCCTCAGCGTCTATGCCGTCGAGGTGCACGGCTACCTCGGCTTCTTCGAGGCGCTCGGCTCGACCACGGCCGGCATCGTCGCCTTCACCGACCTCGTGATTGCGCTGACCCTCGCCATGCTCTGGATGTGGAGCGACGCGCGCGAGCACTCCCTGCCCGTGTGGCCCTACCTCCTGCTCACCCTCGCGCTCGGCTCGGTCGGCCCGCTCTCCTACCTGATTCACCGTGAGCTGCGCGCCCGCGTGCCGCAGCGGGTGGCGGCATGAAGCTATTCACCCACGCGCTCTCTCCGTTCTCGGGCAAGGTGCGCATCGCGCTCGACGAGAAGGGCGTGAGCGCCGACGAGGAGCAGCTGCCGATCACGCGGCAGGCCATCGTACGCAAGCCGAAGGCTCTGCTCGACGCCAACCCGCGGGCTCAGGTGCCGACGCTGATCGCCGGCGACCTGGTGCTCTACGACTCGACGGTGATCCTCGAGTGGCTCGAGGAGCAGCACCCCGAGCCGCCGCTGCTGCCGCACGGCGCCGACGCGCGCGCCCGCGCGCGGCTGCTCGAGGACGAGGGCGACTGGCTTATGAACGGCGCCGTCGCAGAGCTGCTCGCCCAGACCTGGCGCCTCCGCGACCCCGCCGAGCGCAACGCCGCGAAGCTCGAGGCGGCCGCCGCCGCGCTCCACGCCGCCTTCGACCGCTTCGAGGCGCTGCTCTCCGATGGTCGGCCCTGGCTGGCGGGGGATGCCTTCAGCGTGGCCGACATCTCCGTCAACTTCCCGGTTGCCTTCGCCACCTTCTTCGGCGTGCCGCCGACACCGAGCCACCTGCAGCTCGCAGCCTGGGCCGCGCGCTCGAGCGCGCGGCCCTCGATCGCCCGCGAGACGGCACGGATGCTGGAGGCGGTGGGAAGCGTGCCGGCGTAACGCGAGCGATCGACCCAGGGCGCGCCTCCGCTCTCGTAGGAGGCAGCCGGAAGAAGGCGGATCACAGGCCCTCGAGCCGGATGCCTCTGCCCTCGCGCAGCGCCTTTCGCGCGCCCGCGACGGCTGCAGCTGACGGCCGCGGTCGGGGGTGTGCAAAGCGGTCAGCCGTCCGGCGGCCGGTCCGGTGGTCGCCTCGCGTCCGCCCTCCGGTCGGTGGTAAGGTGGGGCACGCGCGGCCGCCGCTGAGCCACGATCCGTTGGGCCGCCCAAAAAAGGGGGCGCCTCGTGAAGCTCTCGGGTCTCCTCGTCGTGCTCGTCGCCGCGGGGTTCGCGTGTGGCACACCACCCCTTCGAGGCGAGCTCGGCAGCCCGAGAAACCCGGTGCGCGCCCACACCGTGATGGGCGAGGTCGAGTACCTCAGTCGTCTTCGCTGCCCCGACGGTACGACCCCTCAGTTCCAGGGCTTGACCGGTACGGAGGCACACGGCCTGCGCGGTCCGTACGGCAACTTCGTCAACGGCTACCGCGTCCGGTGCATCTACCTGAACACGGAGTACCGGGTCTTCATCGATCCGCACCACCCCGACTACGCCGAGCCGGCGGCAGTGCCAGGGTTCGTTGCGGCGGGCCCGCCCGATCGTAAGCGTCTGTTCTGGTTCGAGCACTAACACTGGCCGGGGGCCGCACCTCGAGCGTCATGAGTCACCTCGTCTTCTTCGCAGTCGTAGGTAGCGCGTCGGCCGTCGTCGCGTCGTTGGTCTTCTCGATCGTTCAGCCGAGCATGAGGGTATGGCCGTCTCCTCCGAGGAACGAGCCAGCGTGGCGCGTGCGCCATGTCCTGAACCGCGTAACGGGCGTGCTCGTGGCTCTCGCTGGAGTCGGAGCTCTTGGCCTTGCTCTTCTCGACCGCGGAAGCCTCCAGCTCCCAACTGGCTCAGCGCTGCTTGTCGGCACGGTGCTGTTCGTTTCTGGTGCAGTCTTCGGGCTTTGGGGCTATGTCCAGCTCGGGCCCGCTGCCTCGCAGGGTGCCCTGGCGCCGCTCGAGGCTTCTGGTCCCTATCGCTTCTCACGCAACCCCCAGTATGTCGGCGCCATCGGGGTCCTGCTCGGCTTCGGTCTGCTCTGCAGCTCGAAGCTGGGTCTGCTTGCCGGAGCCGCGTGCTCCATCTGGTTTCTCACGGCGCCATTCGCCGAGGAACCGTGGCTCCGCGAGCAGCTCGGCTCGCGCTACAACGACTACGTGCTCTCCGTACCTCGTTTCCTCGCGTTCCCGCGGCGAGGGTAAGTGAGCAACCGACGACGAACGTCTCGGCCGGTCCAGTGCTCGCCTCGCGTCCGCCCTCCGGTCGGTGGTAAGGTGGCGCACGCGCGTGCACAGCTGAGCCGCGATCCGTTAGGACGCAGCAAGAGAACTAGATTGACTGCTGAACGTGTCCTCGAGCTCTTGTCCGTCCTTCGCTCGGGTGGGGTCGAGGCGACGCTCGACGGAGGCTGGGGTGTCGACGCGTTACTGGGGCACGAAACGCGACCACACGAAGACCTCGACCTGGTGGTCGCCTTCAGCGACGTCTCGCGAATCCAAGAGGCGCTTCGGCCGCTCGGCTTCGTCCTACACGAAGACCATCTGCCGGTTCGGTTTGTGTTGCGATGCAACGGCGAGCAGCTCGACTTTCATACCGTCACCTTCGACCTGGAGGGCGGTGGGGTCCAGCCTCAACCTGGCGGCGGGTCCTTTCGCTATCCACCCGAGGGCTTCGTCATGGGGCGGGTGAGGGGCGAATCGGTTCCATGCATCTCGGCATCCGTGCAAGTCCTCTGTCATCTCGGGTACGAGCCCACACTCGAGGACGCTCGCGACATCGTCCAGCTCTGTCACGCATTCGGTCTGCCGATTCCCACGGCGTACGCGCATTTCTCGAGCACGGTGCGGCCTGACTACAGTAGAAGAGGTCCGATGGTCGATTCGCAACTGGTCGCCCTGGAAGTCGTCACACCGGATACCGCTCGGTTGCTGTCCAATCTCTTCGGGCTCTACCTGCACGACATGAGCGAGATCTTCCCGATCGAAGTCGGAGCCGATGGTCGGTTCCAGTACGGCAAGCTTCCGCTCTACTGGTCAGAGCCCGAGAAGCGCTTCGCCTTCTTGATCCGTTCGGGTGCTCGGCCTGCAGGCTTCGCGCTAGTCACCCGCGGCTCACCGGCAACCGACGATCCCGACGACCTCGACGTCGCCGAGTTCTTCGTTCTCCGCGGCTACCGTCGCACCGGCGTTGGCCGCCAGGCCGCATTTCTGCTCTGGAATCGCCTTCCTGGGCAATGGATCGTGCGGGTTTCGGAGGCGAACCGCGCGGGCCTCCCCTTCTGGCGCGCGATCATTCAGGAACACACGCGCGGTGCGTTCTCCGAGAGCAAGCACCCCGGTGGTCCTCATGGCACGCGCGTGTTCTCGTTCAGGAGCGAAAGCCCGAGTGCGGCCGTCTGACGAAGTCGAGCACGGCTTCACGCGCGTCGATCGAGAGGCGCGGCCTGCCGATTGGGTGGAGTGCCTGGACAAGCTGCACGGCGAGCCCTTCTATCGCGCGTACAAAGAGCGCGTGCGAGAGATTCTCGCCCCTCGGCCCGCGGGGCTCTATCTGGAGGTGGGTGCGGGAGTCGGCACCGATGCCTCGGCGCTCGGAGCCAAGGTCATCGGCATCGATAGATCGTCGACGATGTGTCGCGAAGCCCGCGCACGCGGCCAGAGGCTCTCTGTCGTTGCGGACGCAGAAGCGCTGCCCCTCCCGTCCGGACTCGTGGACGGCTGCTGGTCGGACAGAACCTTCCAGCACCTCGCCCGACCCCGGCGTGCTCTCCACGAGCTGGTTCGCGTGATGAAGCCCGGCGCCACGATCGTGCTGGTCGATCCCGACTACGGAACGCAGGCGATGGTGCTTCCCGATCAGCCCATCGCGCAGAAGGTGTTCGACTTTCGTGCACGGCACGCGCTGCGCAACGGCACGCTGGCGCATCAGATGGGGCGCTGCTTCGTCGAAGCGAACCTTCACGATGTGTCCGTCGAGGAGAGGACGCTGATCGTTCGCGATCCCACGGCCGTCGACAACGTGATGGGTCTGCGATCCTGGGCACGCGCCGCCCAGAAGGGGGGATCGATCAACGAGGTCGAAGCGCAGCGCTTCGAGACCTCGTACGACGAGGTCGTCGCCCGAGGGAGCTTTCGTTGGTCCGTGTCGTTCTTCATCACGAGCGGGCGCAAGCCCGCCGAGTGAAGCGCTCGGGAGGTTCGCACCGTGAAGGTGGCGTTCGGATTCAAGGCTCATTCGGGCTGGGCAGCGCTGGTCGTCGTCGGCAAACGCGACGGCGACTTCGTGGTCGTCGACCGGTGTCGCGTCGAGCTGGTCGAGGAGGCGTGGGCGAAGGCGCCGTATCACGCGGCAGAGGACCTCGCGCCGGATGCGGCGCGCGAGCGGGTCGAGCGCGGCATCGAAGCGGCGCGCAGGATCGCGCTACGGGAGCTGCGAGCCGCACTCGCGCGAGAGCGGGCGAACGAAGTCACGGCCTGCGCGCTGCTGACCGGCAATGCCATGCCGGACTGGAGCGTCGAGGAGATCCTCGCCGTGCACTTTCGCATGCACAAGGCCGAGGGCGCTCTGTTCCGGGATGCGCTGGCTCGCGCGAGCAAGGCGTGCGGACTCAGGCTCGTCGCGATCCCGGAGAAGCAGCTGACCCAGCAGGCCGGGAGCGCCCTCGTGAAGAAGGCTGCGACGCTCGGGAAGCCGCTCGGCCCTCCATGGGGGAAGGACCAGAAGGACGCCGCGCTCGCGGCCATGGTCGCGCTCGGTGGATGACGCGACCTTCCGCCGCGCGGTCGCGTCCGACGCCGAAGAGATCGCCGCCGTCTACCTGGCGTCACGCAGGGCCTTCGTCGCCTTCGCGCCGCTGGCCCACAGTGCTGACGAGGTCCGGCTGTGGGTGGCGGAGGAGCTGATCCCCGGCGGCGGCGTGACGGTTGCAACGCGAGGCGCTGGTGAAGGTCCAGTGATCGGCATGCTGGCCGTTTCGCGCGGGGACGATGCCGGCTGGATCGACCAGCTGTATCTGCTCCCCTCCGCGGTGAGGCGGGGTCTCGGTGCTCAGCTGCTCGACCAGGCGAAGGCCGCACTGGGCTCCCCGATCCGGCTCTACACGTTCCAGGAGAACAGTGGGGCGCGTCGCTTCTATGAGCGGCACGGCTTCCGCGCGATCGCCTTCGGCGACGGCTCCGGCAACGAGGAGAACTGCCCGGACGTGCTGTACGAATGGACGGCGCCGGCCTCGGCATGAACCCCGCTCCTTCGATCCGCAGACTTGCCGCGCCCGAGTGGCGCGCGTATCGAGCCCTTCGGCTTCGCGCACTCGCCGACTCGCCCGATGCCTTCGGCAGCACGCTCGCGCTCGAGAGCGCTCAGCCAGATGCAGATTGGTCGAAGCGGCTGGCGTCGGGCGCTCTGTCGCCCTTCGAGCTCCCGCTGGTCGGAGAGGTCGGCGCCGAGGCGGCTGGCCTCGCGTGGGCGCGCATCGACCCCGCGCTCCGCGGGCGCGCACACCTCTATCAGATGTGGGTGGACCCGAGCTTCCGGCGACTCGGCATCGCCCGGAGGCTGCTCGACGCGGCGATCGACTGGGCAGAACGGGCTGACGCCCGCAGCCTTTTTCTCTCGGTGACGTGCGGCATGACTCCGGCCGCGCGCCTCTACGCCGGGGCGGGGTTCGTGCCCGCCGGAGATCCCGAGCCGCTTCGGCCAGGCTCCCCGCTGCTCGTGCAACCGATGCAGCTCGTACTGCGCGGTGCCGATTCGCCGGCACCCGATCATGCGGTAGGGTGAGTGTCCTCGCGCTGAACGGTGTCGTCCTCTGGCCGGCCAGCGCCGGATGAACGGCGCGTCGCAAACGGGCTGCTCCTGCTCGTCGCGCACGCCGGCCTCGCGCTCGTGCTCGGGCCGGCGGCACGGCTGGCGCTGGTGAGCTGGTGCTAGGCTGCGCGCATGCCCACGCCGGAACGGCCGCTCGACCGACACGATGCGCTCGAGGACTTCGAGCCGCGCGAGATCGCACTGCTCGGACAAAGCCGGCGCGTCTACGTCTCGGGTACCGGGCCCGCCGTGATCGTGATGTCTGAGATGCCCGGCATCTACCCACAGGTCTCGCGCTTCGCGCGGCGCGTACGCGAGGCGGGCTTCACGGTGTGGATGCCGCATCTGTTCGGCGAGGACGGGCGGCCGCTCTCGAACGGCTACATCGTGCGAAGCATCCTGCGCGGCTGCATCAGCCGCGAGTTCCGCGCCTTCGCCGCGAACCAGTCGAGCCCGCTGATCGACTGGCTGCGCGCGCTCGCGGCGCACGCGCACCCGCTCTCCGGTGGACGCGGTGTCGGCGCGATCGGCATGTGCTTCACGGGCAACTTCGCGCTCTCGATGATGCTCGAGCCGGCGATGCTGGCGCCGGTGCTGTCGCAGCCCTCGCTGCCGATCGGCAAGCGCGGCGGCATGCACATCGGACCGGCCGAGCTGGCCGAGGTGAAGGCGCGCATGCAACGCGAAGACCTCACGGTGCTCGCGGTTCGCTTCGCGGGCGACGCCTTCTGTCGCGCCGAGCGCTTCGCGGCCTACGAGCAGGCGCTCGGCGACCGTTTCGTCGGGCGCGTGCTGCCCGACTCGTCCGCGAACCCCGAGGCGCTGATGAAGAACCCGCACAGCGTCGTCACGGCGCACCTGATCGACCGCGAGGGCGAGCCGACGCGCCAGGCCCTCGACGAGATCCTTGCGTTCTTCCGGCAGCGGCTGATCGGCGCGGCCTGACGCGGGGCGTCCGGCACCGGCGCGTCCTACGCTCCCGCGCCCATGCCCTCTGTCCTCGCACACGTTGCACCGGCGCTCGCGCTCGTGCCGGCCTTCGCGCGGCCCGGCGTTCCGCGCCGGCTCTGGTGGCTCGGCGTGCTCGGTGCGATGGCGCCGGACCTCGACGTGATCGCCTTCTCGCTCAGCGTGCCCTACGAACACCCGCTCGGGCACCGCGGCCTCTGGCACTCCGTGCCCTTCGCCGCGTTCGCCGCCGCCTGCCTGACCGCGCTCGCGTTCCCGCGCGCTCTCCCCGACCTCTCGCGCTCGCGTGCATGGCTCTATCTCTGCCTCGCCATCGCGTCGCACGGTCTGCTCGACGCCGCGACCGACGGCGGCCTCGGCGTGGCGCTGCTGAGCCCCTTCGACGAGCGGCGCTTCTTCTTCCCGTTTCGACCCATCGCGGTGTCGCCGATCGGCGTGTCGGCGTTCTTCACGGCGCAGGGCCTCGCCGTCATCGAGAGCGAGCTGGCCTGGGTGTGGCTGCCCTGCGCCGCGCTCGGACTCGTGCTCTGGCGGCGCGCCCGATGAGCAAGCTGCTGAAGTACGCGCGCGTCGAGCGCGAGCGGCGCTTCCTGCTGGCCGCGCCGCCCGCGCGCATCGACCCGGCCACCGGTTACCGCCAGATCGACGATCTCTACCTCGAGGGCACGCGCCTGCGGCTGCGCTCCGTCACCTCTCACGAGGGAGAGAGAATCGAGCAGCAGCTGAATCAGAAGCTGCCGGCGCCGGGCGGCGACCCGGCGCACCGCATCATCACATCCGTCTACCTCGACCCGGCGGAGTATCAGGCGCTCGCCGTCCTGCCCGGCCGCCGGCTCGCGAAGCGGCGCTACGACTACGGGCACGCGGGCCACACCTTCGGCGTCGACGTATTCGGCGGACCGCTCGCCGGGCTGCTGCTCGCAGAGATCGAGCTCGACGCGGAGGCCGAGCTGCGCGCGGTACCGCTGCCGTCGTTCGCGCACTGCGAAGTAACGGAGCAGGCGCTCTTCACGGGCGGCGAGCTGGTGCGGGCGGACCCGGCGCGCGTGCTGGCCGAGGCACGGCGGCTGCTCGCGGGCTGAGCGCGAAACGGCGCGGAGCGCTCGCTCGCGGCCGCCCTCTGCCTGCTCGACGGGCGGCCAGCGTGTAATGTCGGGGGCCGCGGAGGGAGAGTATGCACTTCGAAGGGCTCGATGCTGTCGCTGCGACGGCGTTCGCGGAGCGCTGGCTGCCGGCGTGGTTGGGCAATCGACCGGAGCTGCTCGCTTCGTTCTACAGCGAAGACACGTGCTATTGCGATCCGGCTCTCCCGGAAGGTGTGCGCGGGCGCGGCGCACTGCTCGCGTACTTTCGGCGACTGCTCGCGCACAATCCGCGCTGGGTGTGGACGCAGCGCGGCTCGCTCCCGCTCGAGCGCGGCTTCCTCAACCTGTGGCACGCGAGCGTTCCCGTCGGCGAGCGCGTGCTCGAGATCGATGGCGTGTGTACGGTGCAGCTGCGCGGCGGCCTGATCGAGTCGAACCAGGTCTTCTTCGATCGCAGCCCGCTGCTCGCGGCGATTCAGGCGGCACGCGGTGCCTGAGAGCCGCGACACGCTGGGAAGGAGCGGCGACGCATCACCTCGACCTGGCCGCGCTCCTCGCCGGCTTGCGCGCGCTCGCGAGTGCGCCGCGCGACGTCGGCCGGCTCGCGCTGATCGTGCGGCGCCCGGGCGAAGGCCAGCGCGAGACACCGCACGAGGTGCGGCTGACGCTCGAAGAGGGCGTGCCCGGCGACGACTGGAGCCGCCGCCCGCCACAGAAGCCCGAGGCGCAGCTCGCAGTGATGCGCCGCGACGTCGCAGCGCTGATCGCGAATGGCCAGTCGCTCGCCCGGTTCGGCGACAACCTGATCGTGGATCTCGAGCTGTCGGCCGCGAACCTGCCGGTCGGCACGCGTCTCTCGGTCGGAGAGGCGGTGGTCGCGATGACCGTGGAGCCCCACAACGGCTGCCGCAAGTTCCAGCAGCGCTTCGGCCCGGATGCGTTGCGCTTCGTGCAGGCGAAGGAGACGCACGACCAGAATCTGCGCGGCGTCTATTGGCGGGTGATCGAGCCCGGTGTCGCGCGCCTCGGCGATCCGGTGCGGGTGCTCTCGCGGCCGTGAGCGCTTCGTCTTCGTACGCGCGCATCTACGCGGTGGTGCGCCGCATCCCGGAGGGGCGAGTCGCCAGCTACGGACAGGTCGCGGAGCTCGCGGGCCTGCCGCGGCAGGCGCGCCAGGTCGGCTACGCGCTCGCGGCGCTGCGCCCGGGTGACCGCGTGCCGTGGCAGCGCGTGATCAATGCGCGGGGCGAGATCAGCGCGCGCGCGGAGCCCGGCGCCGAGCACCTCCAGCGCCTCCTGCTCGAGCGCGAGGGCGTGCGCTTCGACGCTGCGGGCCGCGTCGCGCTCGGCCGGCAGCTATGGCAACCGCGAGTGCGGCGCAGTGCTAGGCCGTCTCGAGCGTGAGCGGACGCGGCTGCGAGCCGTCGACGTCGCGGAAGCCGTAGGCGCGCGCCAGCGCCGCGACGACGAGCGCCTTGCCCGAGTGGCGCGCGCGGTCGGGGTCGCGCCAGAGTGCCGCCACTGCGCGGCCCGTGAAGCGCGGCGACTCCGAGTTCGACAGGTCGAAGGCAGCGGCGGCCTCCATCACCCGCTCCGTGCGCACGAGCCCGGGATAGAGCGAGACGACGGTTACGCCGTCGTGCCGCAGCTCGTGTGCCGTGTCGGCGGCGAGCCGGTCGGTCGCGGCCTTGCTGACTCCGTACGGGACGTTGCTCATGTACTTCTGCGACGCCCAGTACGACAGATTCACGATCAGGCCGTCGTGGCACGGCACCATCAGGCGCGCCGCGAAGCGCGAGGCCGCATAGGCGGCGCGCACGCCATTCGCGAACATAGCGTCGAAGCGCCAGAGCGGCTGCTCCCAGAACGGCTTCTCCCAGGTGAAGACGCCGTCCTCCAGCATGCGCTCGTAGCCGGCCCAGGCGCTGTTGACGAGCACGTCGAGGCCGCCGGCCTCGCGCTCGATGCGCGCGAACAGTGCCTCCGTCTGCGTGTCGTCACTGTGATCACAGCGCACGGGAACGGTGCTGCCGCCGAGGGCTGCGCTGCGTGAAGCCGTCTCGGCGAGCGCGCCCGGGTCGCGGCCCGTCGCGTAGACGGTGGCGCCGATCTCGGCGAGACCCTCCGCAACGCCGCGGCCGACACCGCGGCTGGCACCCGTCACCAGCGCGCGTAGGGGTCTCGTCACAGGTTGTCCCGGAGGTCGCTCCAGATCTCGCCGAGCGCCGGGCGCGGGGCGCGGCATGCGAATACCGCCTTTCGCGCCAGGTAGGGAGGACAGAAGCGGCACGCGACCGAGCTGAGCCGCTCGACGGCTCCGCACAAGCTCGCCAGCTCGCGGGGCGTATCGCCACGGCGGAAGCCTGCTGGCAGGTCCTGATGGGCAATGCGCGGGTTGTGCTCGTCCGCCACTACGAGCAGCAGTCCGCCGCCGTCGGCCCCCGGCCCCCAGCGTCCGTACTGGTTGTGCGTGCCGATCGCGCGGGGCAGGCCGAGCGGCGGCCCGAAGAAGTCGATTGCCGCGGCCTCGCCGAAGCTCGGCGCGAGCACCACGACCCGGGCCCGCTCCTCGCGAGGCAACGCGTCACGCGCGGCCGCCACCGCCCGCGCCAGCTCGGGCCAGCCGAAGCGGAGCGCCAGATGCCCGGGCAGCTCGCTGTCGAAGGCGGTGCGCTGCGTGGGCTCGTCTCCAGTGAGCGCGCGATCGTATGCGAGGAGGGTCTCGGGCGGGAGCAGCGGCAGCGCGATCGGCAGCAGTGGCGCGCCGCCGAGCGCGAGCGCCGCAGTCGTCGCGTGTGGCAGCCAAGGCCAGCGGCGCCGCGCGCCGATGCGCTCCACCGCCACGGCACCCGCCGCCAGCAGAATGGGAAACGCCGGGCCCAGGTAGTAGAGCTGCGCACTCCCGCTCGTCGCCAGCAGCGCGAAGGCGACGACGAAGATCCAGAAGGCCGGGCGCGCCTCGCGCAGCGTCGTCGAGAGCAGCCCGTAGCCGAGCCCGCCGATCCAGAGCGGCGCGGCCAGCGGGGACATTGCGAAGAGCTGTCCAGCGGAGAATTCGAACACCGAGACGGGCTCCGCCGAGTGCTCCTGCATCGAGCGCAGGAAGTGGAAGCTGACGAAGTCGTTCCGCACGAGCCATGCGAGGTGCGGCAGAACGATCGCTGCTGCGACGCATGCGCCCAGCCAGGGCCAGCGCGTCGCGAGCAGGCGCCGGGCCGGCGTTGCGGCGAGACCGACGCCGAGCCCGACCGCGAACAGACCCATGCTGTACTTGTTCAGCAGTCCGATGCCGACGACGACGCCGAGCGCGAGCCAGAGCGCGGGCGAAGCCCCGTGCAGGATGCGCAGCAGCAAGAGATAGCCGAGCGCGAAGAGCAGCGGCTCGTACGCGTTCATCGAGTGGAAGCTGCCCATCACCAGGTAGACCAGCGAGAGGAGCCCCGCCGTCGCTGCGCAAGTCTGCGCGCCGCGTCCGCCGCCGAGCTCGCGTGCAAGCAGCGCGATCACGACTAAAGTGGCGGCGCCAGCCAGCGCCGGTAGCAGCTCGATCGCGAGCAGCGAGTCGCCGAGCAGCGCGGTCACGCCGCGCAGCAGCGCCACCGAGAGCGGCGGATGATCGACGTAGCCCCAGTCGAGGCGCTGCGCGCAGGCCAGGTAGTACAGCTCGTCGGCCTGGTAGCCATACGCGACGACCCCTGACGAGTAGAGGTGGAGGCTCAGCTTGGCCGCCACGATCACGGCGAGCGGCCCGCGTGCGAGCGGCGGCGGGGCCGTCAGCGCGTGAACGGCTCGAGCTCCATGCGCGCGATGTTAGCCACGGAACGCCCCCGGCCACGGCCGGTGGCTCGGCGCGTCCTCCTGTGAGAGCCTGCGACCGTATGTGGCGCACCGTCGTGTCGGTCGCTCTCGCGCTTCTCGCGCTCGTGCCCGCCGCCGCAGCGGCCGAGCGGGAGCTCGCACTGGTCGGCGGCCGGATCCACACCGCACCGGGAGCACCACCGATCGCGGACGGCATCATCCTGGTCCGTGGGAGCGTGATCGCCGCCGTGGGCACGAGGCAGGCCGTGCCGCTGCCCGAGGGCGCCGAGGTCCTCGACTGCACCGGGCTCGTACTCAGCGCCGGCTTCTGGAACAGCCACGTGCACCTCGGCAACTGGCGACTGCTGCTCGGCGGTCGGCTCCCCGGTGCAGAGAGCGAGCTACGCGAGATGCTGAGCCGTTACGGGTTCGTGCACGTGCTCGACACGGGCTCCCCGCTCGTCAGCACGACGCGCCTGCGCGAGCGGATCGCGACGGACGTGCTCGTGGGCCCGGAGATCCGGACCACCGGTCTCGGCTTCGTCGCGCCGGGCGGCAGCCCCTTCTACCTGAAACCCTTCCGCCTCTCCGCGCTAGCGACGGCCGACGAGGCGCGGGCCGCGGTCCGTGAGCAGATCGACGCCGGAGCGGACGGGATCAAGCTCTTCACGGGCGGTCTCGCCACGCCCGAGTCGGTGGTGGTGATGGATGTTGCGATCGTCCGTGCGGTGACCGAAGCGGCGCACGCGCGCGGCGCCTTCGTGGTCGCGCACCCCTCGAACAGCGCCGGCGCGCGCGCGGCCCTCGACGGCGGCGTGGACATTCTCGCGCATACCTTCGCGGCCGAGCGCGACGGCGCGTGGGATCGCTCGTTGACCGAAGAGATGAGGAAGAGTGGCATGGCGCTCGTGCCGACCCTGAAGCTCTGGAGGTACGAGCTCGAGCGCGCCGGGCTACCCAGCGAAGCGGTCGCGGGCCGGATCCGCGTGGCGCAGGAGCAGGTGCGGAGCTTCGCCGCACAGGGTGGCCAGATCCTGTTCGGCACCGACGTCGGCTACATGCGCGACTTCGACCCGACCGAGGAGTACGTCTTCCTCTCCGAGGCCGGCCTCGGCTTCGCGGAGATCCTGGCCGCTCTCACCACCGCGCCGGCTGAGCGCTTCGGCGCCTCGTCACGCAGCGGACGCATCGCACCGGGTCTCGACGCGGACCTGGTGGTGATGGACGGGAACCCGGAGCAGGACGTGCGCGCGCTGGCGCACGTGCGCTACGCGCTCCGCCGGGGACAGCTCGTCTTCCCGAGCGAGTGAGCAGGGACCGGCTCATCGCCGGAGCCCCGCCTCCGTGAGCCGCTCTTCGAGCAGCGGCATGCGATCGTGACCCCAGAACGGCTCGCCGCGCCACAGGAACAGCGGCACGCCGAAGACGTGATCGGCGTGTGCTTCCTCCATTGCTGCCTCGTATTCCCGTGCGCCCGCACCCTCGAAGTAGGCCAGGTAGCGCGCGCCGCCGCTCGGGCCGGCCAGCTCGTCGAAGCAGGCCGCGATCTGCTCGGGCAGATCCAGCTCGATCCGGTGATCGAAGAAGCGCGCGTAGGCGGCAAGCGTGTAGTCGCGGAAGCAGCCTTCGCGCGCCGCGAACAGGCCGCCGATCAGCGCGGGGCGCGAGTCATAGACCTTCTTCGGCCCGCGGATCTTGAAGCCACCGCGCCGGTTCGCCCAGCGCCGCGCGTCGAGATACGAGTAGAGCGCCTTCCACTCCGAGTACTGGCTGCGCTCGCCCTTGCCCTTGAGGCGCAGCTGGAACGGGATCCAGCGCAGCTCGATCGCATACCGCTCGGGCAGCGCGAACGCCGGCTCCGCCGCGAGGTACGCGAAGGGGCTCTTGTAGTCGTAGTAGAGCTTGAGCGGCTCGAGTTCCATGCGACCCATCCTAGCCGGCTGGCCGCGCCGCCCACCGCGCCGAGACGCCGGGCTCCGCCCACTCGCGAAAGCCGAGGCCGGGCGAAAACCAGCCGCCCTGCCGTTGCCCGTACTCCCAGATGATCAGACGATCGGTCGCCAGGTAGAGCCGAAAACGCTCCGCGAAGCCGGGCCGCAGGCCGCGGACGCTCGCGTAGGCGTCCAGGAATTCCTGCGTGAGCTCGGGGCGATCGACGGCATGCGCGGTGAAGAAGCGGGCCAGGTCGTACTCGCCCTCCGCGACGGAGCACTCCATCAGGTCGAAGATGCCCGCGACGCGCCAGCGCCCCGCGGCGTCGCGCTGGAAGACGAGGTTGTTCTCCTTGTAGTCGTGGTGGACGAGCGCCGGCGCGAAGGGTACGGCGAGAGCGGCCGCGGCGTCGGACAGGAGCGACTCGACCCAGGCGACGTCCGCTTCGGTCGTGGCGCTGGACGCCAGCCGACAGCGCTGAAGCCAGTCCCCGACGTACGCGCGAAACCACTCGGGGTAGGACCTCCCGATCGGCTCGAAGCACTCTCTCGCCGGGTTGTACTGCGCGGTTGCAGTGAACGGCGCGCCGTGCAGCGCGGCGAGCGCCTCGCCCATCGCGCGCGCGATGCCGAGGCGATCGTCCGGCGGCAGCGCCATGAACGCGGAATGGTCCGTCAAGAAGATGCCGGGCAGGCGCGGCATGACCGCGTAGCTCCAGCCGAAGATGTCCGTCGCCAAGTCGATGCGATAGGGCCACGGCGCAGGCACCGGTGTCCTGGTGTGGATCCATTCTGCGATGTAGCGCTCATGCGGAAGCTGCCAGGCCGGCCACGGCGCGCCGCGCAGCACGTACTCGCCGCTGCTCGAGGTGAGCATGACGTTCTGGCCGAACAGCCCGCTCGGCGCAGGAGACGCCGCGATCAGCTCGCCCAGCGCGAAGCGGTCGAGCGCGGCCTGGAGCTGCTCGTGCCTCAGAACCCCGAGGCGTTTCGAGTATTCGCGCGGCTCGAGCATGTAGACACGCCGCTCGTCAATCCTCGACGAACGTGCTCTCTGCCTGGCCGGCGAGCACGTTCTTCAGGATCTTGCCCGAGGGATTGCGCGGCAGCGGCTCGCTCCGGATCTCCCACGCCGTCGGCACCTTGTAGGCGGCGAGCGTCTCGGCGCAGAAGCGCGCCAGCTCGCGCAGATCGGGCGTGGTGCCGGGCTCCGGCACGATCACCGCCTTCACCTCCTGGCCCCACTCCGCGTGATCGACGCCGTAGACGGCGGCCTCCCGCACCGCCCGGTGCTTCTCCAGCCGGTTCTCGATCTCGGCCGGATACACGTTCTCGGCGTTCCGCAGGATCATGTCGCGCGCGCGCGAGTTGATGTAGAGCAAGCCGGCCTCGAGCCGGCCGATGTCGCCGGTCGCGAGCCAGCGGCCGGGCTTGATCGTCTCGCTCGTGGCGTCGGGCTTGCGCCAGTAGCCGAGCATCACGTAGGGGCTGCGGATGTGGATCTCGCCCTCCACTCCTTCCGGGAGCGCCTTGCCGTCTGGATCGCGGATCTCGAGCTCGACGGTGGCAACGGGCCGGCCGGTCGAGGTCGGATGCGCGTCGTAGTCGGCGCCGCGGATCGTCGCAGCCGTCGAGACCGACTCGCTGCTGCCGTAGCCGATGCCGAGGCTGCTCTTGGCGTTCGGGAAGGCGCGGCGCATCAGCTCCTGCACGGCCTCGGTCGTAGGCGCGCCCCCGAAGCCGACGTTCTCGACGCTCGATAGGTCGTACTTCGAGAGCGAGGGATGCGTCGCCACGCGCGGACCCGTGCTGCCGAGCGCGGCCCATGCGGTGATGCGCTCTTGCTCGATCAGCTGGAGCAACGCCTCGGGGTCGAAGCGCCCGGGCC
>Ga0247727_10004894_pt1 | contig 27827 bp, 21 predicted proteins | sample WisWelCaveWW1625_FD_202498 | JGI IMG/M metagenome (GOLD analysis project Ga0247727, IMG submission 202498) | Biofilm microbial communities from Wishing Well Cave, Virginia, United States - WW16-25 | ecosystem: Environmental > Aquatic > Deep subsurface > Groundwater > Cave microbial mat | place...
CGACACAACCCGCACGTTGCACCACGCCAGAGCCGCTTAGAAGCCCTTCTCAGCCCGGTAACGATGCGATAGTCTCCGTTTTCAGGTGTGTATTTGATTGAGTTGTTCAGCAGGTTGTCTAGGATTTCACGAACGCCTTCCAGGTCACCAAGAATTTGGAGAGAGCGGTCTCCTTGTTCTACGGAAAGCGTCAGCTTTTTCGATGTGGCGGCGGGCAGAGTTTGGGAAACGATAGTTTCCACCAGATCACAAACCCGTAACGGAACGATCTCGTACGCCTCCTGGCCCGACTCAATGCGGGCCAGACTCAAGAGGTCGAGAATCAGTGCGTGCAGGCGGTCAGCCTGTTCCTGGATCTGGTGGACAAAAGAACGATTCGTCTCAGGATCTTCCAGCGCCCCCCAAGTAGAGTCTCGGCGTACGCTTTGATTGCACTGAGCGGTGTCTTGAGTTCGTGAGACACGTTGGCCACAAAATCGCGACGTAGGCTTTCGAGCCGGCGAAGTTCGGTCACGTCGTGCAGAACGAGCACCACGCCCCGCGTGGGGTTGCCAGGCAGTCGGCTTGCGTGCAGCGAGACGGTTCGCCGTGAGGGGCCGGTGATTTCGAATTCCGATCGGCATGCCTGCTCGCTCGCGTGGGCATCTCGCACCGCTTTCTGAACCGAGCCGTGCCGCACCAACTCCCAGATCGGCCGGCCGGTGATCGCTGTTGCGGGCAAGCCAAGCAATTCCCGAGCGGCATCGTTCATGAAAAGAATCCGTTCCGCAGAATCCACTGCAATCACGCCCTCAATCATCCCGCCGAGCACCGTGGCCAAAAGTTCGCGATCACCGCGGATCTGGCTGACCCGCTGGGCCAGCTCAACGCTCATGCGGTTAAACGCATCGCCCAGGTGCCCGAGTTCGTCGCGATTGGGGACGAATACTCTTTGCCCATATTCACCCGACGAAATAGCCTGGGCCGCATCTCTCAAGCGGGCAACCGGGCGGATGATGCGAACCACAATCCAGTTCGTTACCACGAGAGTTGCGAGTGCGACGGCCAAGGTAATCGACCAGATTAACCGCTGAACCTCCGATACTTGCCGATCAACGTCCTCGAGAGGCAATGCGACCCGTACAAATCCCACTGGTTTGCCCGCACGGTCCACTCGCATAGCGAGATACATCATGGGAATGCCCAGCGTCCGGCTAATGTGGCTCTGAACACCGATTCCTTTCGCTGCCGCGGCCACAATTTCCGGCCGATCCCGGTGGTTTTCCTTTGTCTTCGAATCTTGCTCCGAATCGGCCAGTGCAACGCCGTCGGCCGCGATGATCGTCAAACGAGTACCTGTCTTGCGAGCCAGTTGCTGTGTGAGTACTTGAAGTCGCTCATGCCGTGCCGCTGCGAGTTCATCGGTTACCTGACTACTCAACATTTCGGCGTCGTCGCGCAGCCGCATTTGCAGATAGCTGTGAATGAGTTGTTTCTGACGAGCGGAGATAATGGCTCCCAGAATCGCCGCAGCCGCGAGGATCAGGCCAGAGTAAGCCAGGAACAGCTTCCAGAAGAGTCGCGATGTCCACATTAATGATTCCTTGTGAGCCAACGCCCGAGACGCGAGACTGCAAACGGCTCTGGGAGGTCATGGCGGAACCAGCGAGTTTCAGGAAGTGAGCTAATTTGCTTCATGCGTTCGAAGCGAGTCATGGCTATCGCCCGTACATGCCCATCAGTTCGCCTTCCTCCAAGATGTGGCCACGCATCGCTCGTTCGAGGTCCGCCTTGGTCGCGCCGGGTTTCAGATCCGGCACGTTGTCGAGTGCGTAGAGTTTGAAAAAGTAGCGATGGGCCGGGCCGCGTGGCGGGGCAGGGCCGCCGTAGCCGATTTTCTTGAAGTCGTTGCGGCCTTGTCGGAACCCGTTCGCAAGTGTCTCTTGTTTGGGGACGCTTTCCGCGATCGCGCGGTCTTCGGCGGGTATTCCCCACAACACCCAATGGACCCAAGTGCCGACCGGTGCGTCGGGGTCGTCGCAGATGATCGCAAACGATTCGGTTCCCGGAGGCGGCTCGCCCCACTCGAGCGGTGGGGACACATCGGCGCCGTCGGCCGTGTACTTTTTCGCGATCCGACCGCCCGAAGTGCATGCAACGCTATTGAGATTGAGTGCCATGATGCGGCCTCCCGTGTTGATTGTCGCGCAACGATCGCCCGGCCAACTGTTCAAGCTCCTGGAGAGTGAAGACGGAATGAAGGTCACAGCCGATCGTTGTGAGCTTTTCCCGACCTCCCTGCTGGCGGTCGATCACGCACAGCACGTCTTGGATCACCAGGCCCAACTCGCGCATCTGGCCCACGGATTCGACCACCTGGCCGGCTGTCGTGATTACATCTTCGATGACGACGACTCGCTCGCCGCGTTCGAAGCCGCCTTCGACCAGATTGCACGTGCCGTAATCTTTCGCGCTTTTTCTCACGAACAGACTAGGCTTGCCGATCGCGAGCGACACGGCCGTCGCGAGCGGAATTCCACCTAGTTCCAGGCCCGCAAGCCGATCGAACCCAGCGGCCGGAAGCAGCCGCACCAACTCAGCGGATACAGGTTGCAACAAGTGCGGCTGGCTCTCGAAACGGTATTTGTCCCAGTAGAACGAACTCGTCTGGCCCGACCTCAGCTTGAACTTGCCCGTCAGGTATGCCGCCTTTCGAATCTCTCTTGCGAGTGTGGTCCTGTCCAACGTGTCCCCCATTTCTGATATTCAATTCGCAAATCTAAGATCCAAAATCGCAATTGGCAATGCCTTCCCGTTGATGTTCCGGCCGGGGCTTGGCAAGATAGTAGCCAAGGATGTGGGCATGGAGTCCCAGGGGCGAGCCAATTCGTGAAGCTATTTTCACCAAACCGGATCCCGTGGGCGGGCCTGCTGGCCAGCGCGATCACCATCGTTTCGGGTTTGGTCATGAGCCTGGTCGTCGTGCTGGTTTTTTCCGATTCGCCGCGCCGCGACACGATTCTGCTGGCAGTCGTCTTCGGCAGTATCATCCTGGTGCCCGTGATGGCCTTGCGGCCGCCGAAAGGTCCCAAGGCCAAGAAGGACGCAACGTGGTGGAAGTTCTGGCGGCGGCGGCGACGCAAAAAAGAAATGTTGGAAAGATACTGGCGGCGAAAACGCGGCCAGGACCATCACAAGCCGTTCGGAACACCTGAGCACGCAAAACCGAAACAATCTACTTTTGTCGCGGTGCGTCGCAAACCGACCGAGCCGTGAATCGTCTGCACGCCTTTCCCCGGGCTAAGATTCCGGCCGGCGGGCCGAATTACCCATCGAAAAACCGCTCGTGATCATTGAGAATTAGCCGCATGTCTGTGACGGCGAATACGATCCCTGAATCTGTGTCGCAGAGCGATGTGCAGCTCGGCGCGAGTCTGGACAGACTTTGGCCCGAGTTGCCACGCTTTCGCGGGCTCGGACTGGCGGGCGAATTGGCCGATCGCTTCCTGGACCACGTCTCTGCCCTGCGCTACTTGTTGCACGCCGGCCCCGACCGACCGCTGTTGGCCGGACTGGTCGGCGGCGCGAGTTGTGGCAAGAGTACTATTTTCGGGAGCCTTGTCGGGCGATCCATCAGCCGCATTCACTATCAACCCCATTCAAGCCTCGGCCCAATCGTCTGGCACCATCGGCGGCATCAGTTGGGATCCGCGACGGATTGCCAACCGGGAAGGTTTTTTCCGCAACTGACACTGGAAGAGTGGCGCGGTGACTCTGGGCCCGTGGTCGGGGCAACCGATCGCGTCATCACGGCCGCCCACGAAGATGACCGCTGGAAGCATCTCGCCATTCTGGATCTGCCCGACATCACCAGCGAAAGTGCTCGGCGCGAGGGTTGGGTGGTTCGACACCTCTTGCCGTGGCTCGACCTGGTCATCTGGATCGTGGACCCGAATGACTACCTGTTCGAGGACTTGTACAACGATCTGATCGATGAGGTCGCCGAACTCGGCCAGCGATCGGTCGTCGTGGTGAACGACATTCACGGGCAAGTCGCAAAGCAATCGACGGACGTCGTGCTTCAGGAGCGCGTCGAGCGATTTCGGCCCGATGCCTGGTTTGTGTTGCCTCGGCTAAGCTGTTCGGCAACGCAGCCCTACCCACTATTTCGCAACGAGCCCGAGTTTCTGCGGCTCAGGAGTTTTCTGGAAAGTCATCGCGAGCGGCGGCCCGCGACGCCGCTGGTGGCTTCTGTACGCCGTGACGCAACAAGCATTCTCCGTGCGAATGCCGAGTGGCATCGAGTCGTTGCCGAGTTGAACAGTTCGGTGACGCGGCTTGTGGCCCGGCATCGCAAGCGGATTCTCGCGTCGGCCCCGCTGCTGTCGGTGTTGCCCGAGGCAGCGCAACAAGAATTGGAGCGGCTCCGCAACCGGTTCTCGCTTTGGCATCATGGCAAGCGGCTCTACGGTGCCATTCGCAATCCCGGCCGCACTGTCGGCCAGTCGGCCATGCGACAGTTGCAGCTTTCGGTCGAAGATCTCGACACCGAGCCACTCTATCGCCATCTGGTCGGGGCGATGAAAGAGTTCGGCGTCGACCTGCACCACGCGTACCTCGAGAGTCGGTTCGTCCAACGCATGCAGGAAAAGCGGCCGGACGACAGAGTCCTCGGATCATTTGAGCCTGAGTCGCTGACCTTCAAGCCGCAACTCGACGCCTTGGCCCGTCACTTGTTTCTCGGCGCGCAGCAAATGATCAGCGACCCGTCGCTGCTCAACGACCGCCGGTTTAAGTTTGTGCTGGGCACGACCGGCGTGGCGCTGGTCTTTCTCGCAGCCCAGACGCTGCTGGGGCTGGTGGGAGTCACGCTGCTGTTTGGCAAAGGGCTGACGGCATTGGCCGCGGTGCTCAGCCCAGAACTCGCCCGATTCTTGCCGCTCGATCGCATGAGTCGGCTGGCCAGCGAGGCCCGCGACATGTTGGCCCGCGTGCTCGACGAGCAGTTGAAGGTAATGGTTGAGTTCTACACCGCGTCGCAAGGATGCTTCATCGAAACCGGCGACCCGCTGTTGCCGCTGCTCGAGGAGGTTCAAGCGGAAGTAGGGGTTCAGGGATAGTGGTTAGTGGTTAGTGGCTTGTGGCTAGTGGCTAGTGTTGGAATCTGGTTTCTTTTTCCTACTAACCACTAACCACTTCCTGAGGACAAAGATGACAACTACACTGACACAGCTTGGTTCCGTTGAATCGGCCCGAGCGGAAGTTTCCAAGTTGTGCGCCGAGCTGACGCAACTCACCGGTATCGCATCGCCATCGGTGCATCGCGAGGCAGTGGAAGACTACACATCACCGCTATTCCTCTACGGGATTCTCGGCGGCAAAGACGTAGGGAAGACGACGCTCATCAACGCCCTGGCCGGCTCGCCGATCAGCCGCGAGCATCGTGACATCGGCCCCGGCACGCACATGCCTGTGATTTACGTACACCACGACGACGCCCCGGTGCTCCGCCAGCGACTCGCCGCCGATCCCGGCCTCGAATTCGACCTCGTCACGCACAACCGCGAGGTCCTGCGGCACGTCGCGATTGTGGACCTGCCCGATTTCGACTCGAAACGCAACCTGCCCGATCATGCCCGACGGGCGGCCGCGTTCAAACCGCACTTCGATGCGTTCATCTGGGTGACGACCGTTCGCAAGATTGACCATCCCGAGCTGCTGCGTCAGATGCAGTCCGTGTCGCCGAAAAAGGAGAACTTTCTCTGTGTCGTCACGTTTGCCGACGAAGTGATTCAAACGGGCAAGGACTCGCTGGACGGGTTGCGTCGGCTGTGCCTCGAAAAGGTCCGCAGCCTGTATTTTCCGGAGTTCTCGCCCGAGAACCTATTTGCCATTTGTACGCTGGACAACCGGTCCTACGATTTCAACTCGCTGGAGAATCGTTTGGTCCGCCGGCATTCGCCGGAGGAAATCATCGAGCGGCGCCGCCGCAACGCCGTGCAATCCACGATCGCCGACATAGCCGCCGTGCGCGAGCACTATGGTCTTGGCCACTCGCTTCAATCGCTGAACCAGCTCCTGAAGGAACTTCCCGATCGGTGCGACGAAAATATTCCGGCGGGCTACTGGGACGCGGTCACCGAACGGGTCGGTCGGCTCGATGGTCCGTACCGCCGCATGGCCTCGCGTCTGTTTTCGCACCGCATCTGGGGCTGGCCGATCTTGAGTGCACTCTTGTTTCCGCTCAGTGCCGTGGTCAGCTACCTGGGCGGGCGCATGTTCTTCGAGACCGGCAGTCGCTGGACCGACTATCATCATCTCAAAGACATCCTGAGCGTGGATGGCCTCGGCCTGGCTGTTCGCCTGCGTCGCGTGGCCAGCGAATTGCGAGCGAAGTTCCTGCGTTTGCACCAGGCGTTTCGCGACCTGCTCGTCGTGGACATCGACGTGGACATCGAGCTGGAACGATGGGCGAGTTGGCTCGACGAGAACGACAAGAAAACATTGGACCAACTTCAAGAACGTTACGCCCGGCCCGGCTTCTTGAAACGCTGGCTGGTCTACGTTCCGCTACTCTGGTTCCCGCTCATCCAACCGGTTCTGGAGATTTACCTGAAACCTCCAACTCTCGACACCGGCCAGCCCACGCTCACATCCGGCCGATTTCTGCAAGGCGTCGGCTGGACGCTGGTCTCACTGCTCAGCGCCAGCTACCTGATCAAGAGTGCCGCCGTGCTCTTGATCGTCTACACCCTGTGGCTGCTTTGGTTCTACTCGTCGAGTGCCCGCCAGATCGCGCGCCTGCGACTCACGAGCTTCGCCGCACTGCAGCAGTCCACGCTTGAACCGAGCTTGCTCGGACAACTCAGCGCACCCTATGAGCATCTCGCCGATTCACTCCAGGAACTGGCCGACCGATTGGCTCGCCAGAGCGACTTGTTGCGAGAAGAGCTTCGAGAGCCGGCGTAGCTTCGATCAGGCCAACACATCGTGTACGACCTCACCGTGAACGTCGGTGAGCCGGCGCTGGATGCCGTTGTGGTAATAGGTGAGCCGCGAGTGGTCGATGCCCAGCAGGTGCAGAATCGTGGCATGGAAGTCGGGGATCGTGACGGGATTTTCGGCGACGTTGTAACCGATCTCGTCGGTGGCGCCGAATGAGATTCCGCGCTTGAGGCCGGCTCCGGTCATCCAGACGGTGAAAGCGAGCGGGTGGTGGTCGCGGCCCTTGGCACCGATGCCCTGCGTGATCGGCGTGCGGCCGAACTCGGTCGTCCAGAGCACGAGCGTGTCGTCGAGCATGCCGCGAGCCTTGAGGTCATTGAGCAACCCGGCCAGCGGACGGTCGAGGCTGACCGCTTGATTGGAGTGGTTTTCGAGAACGTCTTCGTGTGCGTCCCAATTGATGCGCGGCGAGCCGAACGCACCGCCGTGAAGCAGTTGTACGAATCGCACGCCGCGTTCCAGCAGCCGACGAGCGAGCAGACAGTTTCGACCGAAGCCCGCGGTGTCGGGCGAATCGAGACCGTACTGTCGTTTCGTCATAGCCGTCTCGTCGGCGAAGTCGATCGCCTCCGGCACGCTGACCTGCATTCGTGCGGCAAGCTCGTACGAACGAATGCGGGCTGCCAGCAAGCTATCGCCGGGATTCGCTACGAGAAAATCGGTGTTGACTCGGTTGAGCAACTCCAGGCTGCGCTGCCGCTGGCGCGGCGAAACATCATTCGGAGTGAATAGGTCGGCGATTGGCTCGTTCGACGCGCGGAACGCCACGCCCTGATGGGCCGCGGGCAAAAAACCGTTCGTCCAGTTGATTGCCCCGCCCGCAGGCAGTCCGCGCGGGTCGGGCAGCACAACGAACGCGGGAAAGTCTTGGTTCTCCGTGCCAAGCCCGTACGACATCCACGCGCCCAAACACGGGAATCCGTTCATCGTGAATCCGGTGTTCATCTGAAACGTCGCCGGCGTGTGATTGGAACTCCGGGCCACCATCGAGTGGATGAACGTGAGGTCGTCCACGCACGTCGCCAGGTTCGGCAGCAACTCGCTGACCCAGTGTCCGCACTGGCCGTGCTGGCGAAATGCGAAGCGGCTCTTGAACAAGTTTCCCGGCTGGCCGAAAAATGTGTCCACCTTGCCCTTGCCAACCATCTCCTTGCCGTCGTTCTTTTCCAGGTCCGGCTTGAAGTCAAACGTCTCCAGGTGGCTCACACCGCCGGCACAAAAAACTTGGATGACCCGCTTCGCTTTGGCCGTGAAGTGCGACGCCTTTGCAGCATACGGCGACAGGTCGTCTGACCTGGCCGATTCACGCGCAAGCACGCCATCCTGTTTCAAAAGCCAGGCAATCGCGATTCCATCCAGTCCAAGGCCAGCTTTCCAAAGAAACTCGCGCCGTGAAACGGTGCTCCCGGCGATTTCTGATTTGTGTTCTGTGTTGAGCATCATTTCAGGTACATGAATTCGCTGGAGTTGAGCAGCACCCAGCAGACGGCGGCCAAGCCATCCTCGCGGACCAACTTCGCCGCACGATCGATCTCCGGTTGCGTAGGGTTGCGGCCAAGTGCAATCCGATACGCCAATTCGATTTGTTCGGAAACCCCTGCGCCACTCTGCGACTTAACCCGCTCGGCAAAGTTTCGGGCCTGTCGCTGTACAAATGAGTTGTTCATCAGGCCGAGGGCTTGAATCGGCGTGGTCGTCACGCTGCGCTTCGGCGTCTTGGTCGACGGGTCGGGGCAGTCCATCGATTCGAGCAGCGGGTCTTTCGCGGAGTTCACGTTGATTCGGTAGACCGTGCGGCGATTGAAGTCGGGGCCGATCGGATCGTTCAGATTGTAAAAGTGCGAGTTGAATATTTTCAGTTCAAACGGCCGAAAGCTGGGCCCGCCTTTCTGCAAATTGAGTTGGCCGCTAACCGCCAGCATCGCGTCGCGCACGGCTTCGCCCTCCAACCGGCGGGGCGGGAAGCGCCAGAGCAATCGCTGATCCGCGTCGATGGCGGCAGCGGCCGGATTGAAATCGGACGACTGCTGGTACGTTTTCGACATCATGATCCGCTTGTGCAGCTCTTTCACGCTCCAGCCGCCGGCCATGAATTCGGCGGCCAGCCAATCGAGCAGATCGGGATGCGACGGCCGATCGCCGCTCCAGCCGAAATCGTTTGGCGTGGCGACGATTCCGCGGCCGAAGCGGTAGTGCCAGATTCGATTGACCATGACGCGAGCGGTGAATGGGTTCGCGGGGCTAGAAACCCAATCCGCAAACCTGCGTCGGCGGTCGGCTTCGGGTGCGTCGACCGACGAGTCCGACTCTGAAAACGGAACGGGAATGCACGACAATCCGCCCGCAGAAACCTGTTCCGCTTTCTTTTCGACATCGCCGCGGAGCAACACATGTGTCGGCTCAGGCTGTCGAGTGTTCGCCGCGTAAGCCTGCGGCACCGGCGCGACCGATTTGAGTGCCCCGCGCTGCTTTTCCAGTTCGACGATCAGGGCTGCCCGCTGTTCTCGCTGTTCACTCGACAGGGCAGCGACGACCTCGTCGAGCGTGACCACGGGCACTCCGCTTCGAAACGACGTAGCTACTTGCTCCGGCGTGAGGGCGCGGTCATAGACTCGGGCCTCCTCGATTTCGCCTGCGAAAAAACCGTTGCCCGCCCCGGTATGACGCAGACCCAACAGCACATGCGATTCACTTGCCGAATAGGTTCGCAACGTGGCGTCAGTACCACGAGGAACGTAGGTCTCTCCATACGGCACTCCATTGCGATAAACGGCAATGCTGTGGTCCTTTCGATAAATAATCGCAATGTGGACGAGTTCGCCGGGCAGCGTCGACTCGGGCTCGGCACCCAACGCCTTCGTGCGATGAAAAAAGCTGCTGCCTGCCAGCCACTTCTTGGGCTCTCGCTCCCCGAACACGATCGCGTCGAATACTCCGCCGCCGATCTTTTCGATCGAGATCAACCCGCCGCCGCGCTGCGTGAGATTCGCGGGCATCGCCCAAACTTCAAGCGTTTTCTCGCTCACGTCGCGAGGCAATGCACTCGTTTCGACAAACGCTCCTTTGCCATCCAGTTGCAACCGCCCATTGGCCACGGTCGCGCCACCCTTGAGCGATCCGTGCAACTCACCGACCTCATCGCGCGTATCCGATTCAAATGACCACTTCACCAGCGGCCTGGGAAGTTCCTCGCTGTGAGTTGACTTGGCTTTTTTTGCTTGCAGGATCAGTTCGCGCGTCGATCGCTCGATCGCGGCAACTTGGCTTTCGAGTTGCTCGATGCGGCGATTCATTACGGCCAGATTGTCGCCGTGTGATTTCAGTTCATCAGGCGAAAGGATTTGCCGATTTCCATGCCTCACGCTGTCGAACACGGCCTTGAGACGATAGTAGTCGCGCTGCGGGATTGGGTCGAATTTGTGGTCATGGCATCGCGCACAGTTCACCGTTAGCCCAAGAATCGTCTGGCCGACCGTGCCGATCATGTCTTCAAGTTCTTCCTCGCGGATGCGTGCCCGCAGAAGTTCACTTTTCGATCCGTTGCCCGCCTCGTCGTACGCCCCGGCGACCAGAAAACCCGTGGCGATCACGCCCGTTTGAGCAAATGGCTCCAGCACATCGCCGGCGATTTGCTCCCTGACGAATCGATCGTACGGCTTGTCGCTATTGAAACTCTCGATCACGTAATCCCGATACCGCCAGGCGTGGTCGCGGATGATGTCTCGCTCGAAACCCTGACTCTCAGAAAACCGCACGACATCCAGCCAATGCCTCGCCCATCTCTCGCCGTATCGCGGCGACGCGAGCAATCGGACGATCACTCGCTCAAAGGCGTTGGGCGAAGCATCCTTTACAAATGCATCAATCTCTTCCGGCGTGGGCGGCAGCCCGTGCAGATCAAACGTCGTTCGGCGAATTAGCGTGGCCCGATCCGCGGGCGGCGACGGCGCGAGATTGTTCGCCTCCAATCGAGTCAAGACAAAGGCATCGATCGGGTTGCGGCCCCATTCTGAATCGCCAGGGGTCGGTGGCTTCGGGTGCGTTAGCTTCTGCAACGACCACCAATCGGGGCCAGCCCGATTCTCATCCACTGCCAAGCCGACCGAGCAGATTGCGAGCACACTGCAGCACGCCACTAACAAGTTCCGACCCATTCCTTTGCTGGGACACTTCTGCATGTGAGCCTTTCAAGGTATTCACATAGATGATTCAGAAGGATTTTACCAACTCGCCCGACCCAAGGCACCGTCGGGACGGTTCGCTGTGCCACTATCACTCCTTGGCGGTCGCACTACTCGTCAGTAAGATGTGTAGCCATCGTGAGAATGTTGTGCTCCGGCCGGCAAAGGAAACTCAAATGAACGCCGCGAAATTGTTGTACGGGTTTATCCTGCTCGTCGGTTTTTCCTCGACTGAGCCGCCGGGTGGGCAGGCCGGTAAGGAATTGCTGATGCAGGGGGACCAGCTTGCGGACCAGGCGAAGTACACGGAGGCACTGCTCAAGTACAAGCTGGGCTATGAAAAAATCTTGCCCGATCTGCGCGGGCTCAATTTCAAAGAGCCGGTTGCGCCGCAGTTCATGGAACGGACGGACTTGCAGCAGCACATGAAAAAGCTCTTAAAAGAAGACATGACCGAGCACGAGATCGAATTGTCCGACGCATCGCTTAAGGTGTTTGGGTTCGTTCAACCCGATTTCAAGACTGAGGACACGCTGCTGCAGCTTTATTCCGAGGAGGTGGCCGGGTTCTATGACCCCAAACGAAAACAGATGGTTCTGATCAAGGAGACCGAAGCCCCGAAGCCGCAAAAGCCGGGTCTGCTGGCACGATTGCTGGGGGCCAAGACCGGATTCGACAAGGATGAGCAGAAGAGCACCCTGTCGCACGAAATGGCCCACGCGCTGGCCGACCAGCATTTCGATCTCTTGAAATTGCAGGAGGCGGCGGAGAAGGACGATGATCGTGCGCTGGCCTTGCAGGCACTCGTGGAAGGCGAAGCGATGCTGGTTATGATGGCCGACATGGAGCGAGCCGGTGGCGGGACAGGTGCGGGAATACTCCGGGCATCGCCGGCCGCAATGGATTTCTCGTTCCGGCTGATGCAGGGCATTCTGCCGTTTGCATCGGGCAAAGCATTTCGCAGCGCACCCCCGATCTTTCGCGAAACCATGATGTTCGGCTACTTGAAGGGCATGGTGTTCCTGCTTCACCTGACAAACGAATCAGAATGGAAGCGAGTGAATCAGGCATTCCGCGAACCGCCTCTCTCAACCGAACAGATCCTGCACCCAGAGAAGTTTCTCAAGGAATTGGACGAGCCTACGGAGATTGAACTGCCACCGCTCGGCGATGTTCTGGGAGCCGATTGGAAAGAGGTTGGCCAGAACGTGCTTGGCGAACTTCAGATTTCCGTGATGCTGCGAAAGCAGTGGGGCGCACGTGCGGCGGCCGGATGGGACGGTGATCGTTTCGCGGTTTTCTCTGGTCCGAACGACAAGCTCGCGTTGGTTTGGTACACGACCTGGGATTCCGAAGCGGATGCCAAGGAATTTGCGGGGGCCTACTCGCGCTATGCGGCCACGCGGATCGGTCTGGCCGACGCCTCAGCCGGTTCTGCCGGCCAGCCCGAGCCGCCGACCATTGCTGACCGCTTGATGATCGAAAAGGGAGGACGCGGGTATCTGATTCATCGGCAAGGTAGCGACGTGGTGATCATCGAAGGACTGAGCGAGAAGGCAATCGACGCGGTCTCAGCAGTGGCGTTCAAAGCGGAAAAAAAAGTTAAGAAGTGATGATCCCACGAGGTGATTATGCACAGGCACATTTCTTTTCGATGCGTGTTGACTTTGGTTGCATTGCTGTTTGCATTCTCGCGGCTTGCATGGTCGGCCGAAGACGTGGCAACACTGGCCGCAAGAATCAAGGAGGTGGGCAAGGAGGGAAAAGGGAATCAGGTGGCGAGCCGTGCGTCGCGCGAACTTTCCCGGCGTGGAGCCGAGGACCTGCCCGATCTGTTGCTGGCTTTGAATGATGCCGACCCAGTAGTCGCAAACTGGTTGCGAGCTGCGGTGGACCAAATCGCCGAGCGAGCCGTTGCGAACCGCAAGGATTTGCCTGCCAAGAAACTCGAAGCCTTTGTGCTCGATCGCCGAAATTCCGGGCCCGTGCGAAGGCTTGCGTTCGAGTGGCTGGCTCGAGTGGACGCGACGGCGACGAACCGGCTAATTCCCGGCATGCTCGACGACCCGAGTGTGGAACTGCGACGCGATGCCGTCGCGCGAACATGGGCCGATGCCCAAAAAGTCCTGGACGGCGGTGACCGCCCCGCGGGATTGGCCGCGTTGCAGAAGGTGTTTTGGTCCGCACGCGACCGAGACCAGGTGCTGGACATCGCGAAACGATTGGAGGCACTGGACGAAAAACCAGACCTGACTCGTCATTTCGGATGCATCCAGAATTGGCAGCTCATCGGTCCATTTGACAACAGCGACAAGGCCGGCTTCGATGATGTCTTCCCCCCCGAAAAACAGATCGAACTCGAAGCGGAACACGCCGGCAAGGAATCGAATGTGCGATGGTTCGAGCACACCACGGCCGACCAGTTTGGCGTCGTGGACTTGAACAAAGTGATCGGCAAGCACATGGGCGTCACGGCATTCGGTTTGAGCCGATTAGACGCTCGCGAGGAACGGGTCATACAAATCCGCGTGGGGAGTCCGAACGCGGTCAAGGTGTGGCTAAACGGCACGCTCGTGTTGCGGGTCGACGAATATCACCACGGCATGAACATGGACCAATACATCGCGACGGGCAAGCTGAAAACCGGACGCAACACGATCCTGATCAAAATCTGCCAGAACGAGCAAAAAGAAGACTGGGCGCAGAACTGGATGTTTCAAGTCCGTGTGTGCGATCTGACTGGAGGTGGATTATGAAATCAATTGTCGCCGCCGTGATGATCTTCGCCAGCACGGGCTCGGTATTAGCGTCCGAATGGCCGCAGTGGCGTGGCGCGGAGGGATTCGGCATTTCGGGCGACCGCGACCTTCCGGTCCGTTGGACTGAGGACGAAGGCATTCGATGGAAGATCGATTTGCCCGGCCGCGGCGTGTCGAGCCCGATCATCGCCGGCAGTCGCGTGTATCTCACGGCGTGTACGGGTGCCAATCAGGATCGGTTGCACGTGTTGTGCTTTGATGCGTCGAGTGGCAAGCAGCTTTGGGAGCGGCAGTTTTGGGCCACCGGGCTGACCGGTTGCCACCCCAAAACTTGCATGGCCGCCCCGACGCCCGCATCCGACGGCGAGCGTGTCTACGCCCTCTTCGCCACGTGCGACCTGGTTTGTCTCGACAAAGACGGTACGCTCGTCTGGTACCGATCGCTGCAGCGCGACTATCCCAACATCACGAATCAGGTCGGCATGGCCGCGTCGCCGATCCTGCATAAAAACACGCTCATTGCGAGCCTTGAAACCGACAGCGATTCGTGTGCACTCGGCATCGACAAATTCACGGGCCTGAATCGCTGGCGAATCGCACGAGTGCCGAACGTAAACTGGGTGACGCCGGTTCTGGCCCGCCGCGGGTCGGGGATCGAATTGCTGCTCCAATCGCGCACGGACATTTCGGCTTATGACCCGGAAACCGGCGACCAGCGATGGCAACATCGTGCCGACGGTTTGGACATGATTTCGTCGCCGGTTGCAGGAAACGGCCCGATCTTCGTTCCGGCGGGCAAAATGATCGCGATTCGACCGGGCAAATCCGATGAGGCACCGCAAGTGTTGTGGGACTCACCCAAGCTGCGACCAACCACAGCCTCACCCATCCACTTCGACGGACGCTTGTACGCCGTGAATTCTGTCGGCGTGTTGACGTGTGCCGATCCGGCCGATGGTGAAATACTCTGGCAGGAACGGCTCAAGGGTCCATTCTCGGCATCTCCAGTGGCGGGCGACGACAAACTTTACCTCGTGAACGAAGAGGGCACGACCACCGTCATCGACACGAAATCCGAAGCTCGCGTGCTCGCCACCAACCCGCTCGGCGAAACGATCCTCGGTTCGCCGGCCATCTCCAACGGGCGAATCTATTTGCGTTCCGACAAGCATCTGTTTTGCATCGGGGTGTCGAATTAATCTTGCGCGTTGCTTCGCCGATTCACTCCAAGCCTGCATCGGCGAGAGCCTTTTCGATTTGGGCGAGGTGATACTCCCGATGGGAACCGCGATCCAAGTTCGGTGCATCGGGCCGGGCAAGTGCGGCCGCGACCACTTCATCGGGGATATCCAAGAGCAATGCATCGATTTCTTCGGCCGCTTGCACGGCCGCCGCAGCTACCAACGCTGGCGGAATCAACTCCAGCAGGGGCTGCACCGTTTCGTTGAACACTGCTCCATCGTATGCACCTGACCAGGGCGTGCCCGCTGCGCAGCGTCGCATCAAACATAGCCGCTGACGATCCCAAAACGCGATGTGGGCCAACGCACCCGCGACGGTCCAGCCGTTCGGAAGGCGCACGGCAAACTTCGCCGCGTCCATTTGCTCGACTAACCGACGCAGGCGCTCGGTTTGAGACCGATTGCTCTCAGCCAGGGCATTCGACACAGGCATGTTGAGTCCATCCTTCGCTTGTAAAAGTTCAGTACAACGGCCCAGTTCAATGGCGAGGCAGATTTTTCTGTCCATGTTGCTGCCGCGAATTGGTTAGAATCTGAAGCGAACATGCCAGAGTCAATCCGAATAGCTGATGTAAGTTCGCTCCAAACCGGCAGCGGCACCGTTTGCTCGTTGAACGGCCGATCGCTCGCGTTGTTCCGAGAGGCCGGTCAATTCTACGCGATCGAAAACGTCTGCCCGCATCGCGGGGGGCAGTTGGGCTTGGGGACACTTGAGGGAAAGGTCGTTACGTGTCCCGTGCATGGCTGGCAATTCAACGTGGAAACCGGTGAATGTATCGGCCAGCCGGGTCGTGCCATTCGTTGCTTTCCAACGCGAGTTGAAGGCGATGGTATTTTTGTCGAGCTGCCGGACTCGGTCGAGGTTTCCGGCGACGATTCACAGGCCCAGTACTTGGTCCGTTTTGGCCTCATGGGCCACGTCGGGCGCTTTGAGGCATCCGCCGACTTGAATTGCGCCCGCGGCCGTCGCGTCGTGCTGCAGACCAATCGCGGGTTGGAACTCGGTGAGATATTGGTCGCCGCGGGAGAAGATTCAGAACTGGTAAGCGGTCAGGCGCGAAGCGGCGTAGTGCTGCGCGAATTGACGACCGAGGATTCGAGCAAAGAGCAACAGTTACAAGAGCGGCAGCAGCGGACCTTCGAGATTTGCAGCAGGATTCTGGCCGAACGCCACATCGCCGTGGACCTGATTGACTCCGAGCACTTATTCGACGGCGCAACTTTTGTTTTGTACTATTTGGGCGACGCGCCGCCGGCCCTTGCGGATCTCACGGCCGAGCTATCTCAGAAGCTCAGGATCCAGGTTCAATTTCGGCCGGTGATCGAGCCTATGGGTGAGCCGGGCGGCTGCCACGGCGGCGGGGGGCACGGCTGCGCGAACTGCTCGACCGACGGCAAACATCCTTAAACTTTGTTCTCATCTCAAAATGGCAATCGACGGCATTATCCCCGGCACAAACCAGTCAGTCTCAGTCACGACCACAAATGGCAAGATCGATGCAATCGAGGTTCGGCCTGTCGTGCCGAGTGCATCCACAGTTTCCGCGGTGCTTTGTCCTGGCTTCATCGACGCACAGGTGAATGGTCTCGGCGGCGTCGCCTTCAATAACCCGGAGTTGACGACGGCTCAGGTCGATCTGGTGACGCGACGGCTCTGGCAGGACGGCGTCGCGATGTACTGCCCGACGCTTATCACCGACTCGTTCGAGAACCTGAAGCGCGGCATGAGTGCCATTGCCCGCGCGCGTCGCGAGAGTCCGGCCGGCCGGTCGATTCTGGGAATCCACTTGGAGGGCCCGTATCTGTCGCCCGAGGATGGACCACGCGGTGCCCATCCGCTCGCGCACATTCGGCCGCCCGATTGGGACGAGTTTCAACGGCTGCAAGAGGCGGCCGACGGGTTGATTCGGCTAGTAACGCTCGCCCCGGAGCAATCGGGCGCGATCGCGTTCATTGAGAAGCTCGTGGCCAGCGGCGTGCGCGTGGCAATTGGCCACACCGCGGCGACCTCGGACGAAATTCGGGCGGCCATCCGGGCCGGGGCTTGCATGTCCACGCATCTGGGAAATGCCGCACACGATCGACTGCAGCGACATCGCAATTATGTCTACGATCAGCTCGCGGCCGATGACCTCTGGGCCAGCCTAATCGTCGATGGTCACCATCTGCCGCCGGACCTCGTGAAAGTTTTTGTACGGGCCAAGCGGCCCATTCGCGTCATCTTGGTGAGCGACGCGATGGTGTGGGCGGGCATGAAACCGGGGATCTATGCGTGGGGTCATTGCGATATCGAGGTGCGTGCCGACGGCTGGATCGGAGTCGTGGGTCAACCGCGGCTGGCCGGCTCGGGGTTGTTCCTTTCCCGCGGCATTGAGAACGTGGTTCGCTTCGCAGGAATCTCGCTCGCCGAGGCCGTGCGAATGGCCACCGAGCACCCTGCCAAAATGTTCGGACTGTGGCCGGCGTGCGGCGCGGTCCAATCCGGCAGCGCCGCCAACTTCACGCTTATCGATTGGAACACGCAAACACAAAGCCTGACCGTCCGCAAAACCGTCGTCGCGGGCGAAACGGTTTATGGGGCAAATTGATCATGCTCTCAGGTATCGTCGCATCCGTCATCTTGTTCGCCGTTGTGGAGCAAAACGAATCGTTGGATTCACGGCTCCTGCCGCTGATCGACGCTCATCATGGCAAAGTGGCTGTGGCAGTGAAGAATTTGGAAACAGGGGAACAGCTCCGGCATCGTGCCGATGAACCCATGCCGACGGCGAGCCTGATCAAGCTTGCGGTCATGATCGAAGTTTACCAGCAGGCGGCTGAGGGAAAGATCAGTTTGGACGACATGTTCACCCTGACCGAGGCCGACAAAGTTCCCGGGTCAGGCGTGTTGACTTCGCACTTTTCTCCCGGTGCAACGATTTCGCAGCGCGACGCGGTGCGGCTCATGATCGCGTATTCCGACAACACGGCCACGAACCTGGTCTTGGACAAGATCGGCCTCCCGGCGACGGCCGCACGCATGGAAGCGTGGGGCTTCCCTCACACGAAGATTCACTCCAAAGTGTTTCGCCGCGAGACGTCGGTTTTTTCCGATCGAAGCCGGCAGTTCGGCCTGGGCTCGACGACGGCGGGCGAAATGATCGGCCTGCTCGAAGAGGTTCATTCGGGCAAGCGGTTCGGCGAAAAAGACCGAGCGGCGATGATCGGGCACCTCAAGCAGTGCCAAGATCGCGACAAGTTTTCTCGATTCCTGCCGCCAGGGACTGTCGTGGCTCACAAAACGGGATCCGTGGACCGCACGCGAACCGACGCCGGAATCCTGTTCACGCCGCGCGGGCCCGTGGCCTTGTGCGTTCTCACGACCGACAACGAGGACACTACGTGGCGAACCGACAACGCGGGCAACCTGCTCTGTGCGAATATTGCCCGAGTCGTTTTCGATTACTTCAACAAACCTTGAAAGGTCATCTATGCCGGTGGACGAACGCGGCCTGGCAGTATTTGTCGATTTCGAAAACCTCGCCCTGGGATTCCAGGGGCAGCGGAACAAGTTCGATATTCACCTCGTGCTCAAGCGGCTGGTCGAGAAGGGCAAGATCCTCTCGCGCAAGGCCTACGCCGACTGGAGCCGGTTCCAGCCCTACACGGCATCGCTGCACGAGGCCGCATTCGAGTTGATCGAGATTCCGCGTCGCGGCCTGACCGGCAAGAACTCGGCCGACATTCGTCTCTGTGTCGATGCCATGGACTTGGCCTACTCGAAAGTACACATCGACACGTTCGTCGTCGTCTCGGGCGACAGCGATTTCACGCCGTTGGTCTCGAAGCTCAAAGAAAACGGCAAGCACGTCATTGGGTTGGGCATGCAGGGATCGACCTCGAACCTGCTGCGAGACAACTGCGACGAATTCATCTACTACGAAGACTTGGAACGCCCGTCACCCGCCGTCGCGGCCGTCGATCAAATGCCCGAACCCAAACGCAAGCTGATCTGGCTCTTGCTCGATTCGCTGTTGGCGCTGAAACGTGAGAACAAGGAGGTGCTGTACTCGTCGCTGATCAAGGAAACGATGAAGCGAAAGAAACCGTCGTTCAACGAAAACTACCACGGCTTCCGCACGTTCAGCGACCTCTTGAAAGACGCCCAAAAAGACGGCCTGCTCGACCTGGACTATGACCAGCGTAGTCGGTCCTACGTGGTGACCCGATTCCTCGGCGGCGAAGAAGCCGTCCCCCCCTCCGAACCCACCGAGCCCGTCCGCCGCCGCCGCCGAAGACGCCGCGGTTCGTCCAAGCGTCCAGCATCGAACGCTGCCACGAATGACACAACGCCACCACGAACGCCCGAACCAGAGTCATCCGCGGCTGCCGAATCGCCGAATGGAGATGATTAGTCCTCAAACAAGCGAGCTTTGCTCGTCCAATCCGCTGTGTCGCAGGGCCTTTCGTTTCATAGAATACCGGTGCGGGCGGAAATCTGATGGCGCTTGGAATTCCTAGAGAGCGGCTTGGCCGCCGGGAGAGCGAAATTGTCGGCGGACGGCTCGGTGCTGCTCAGTGACCTGATTGCTCAGGCACGCTCAGGGGAACGTGGGGCGATGGATCGGATCTTCGCCCGGTACGAGTCGTACCTGCGGTTGATCATCGGCAGTTCGATGGGACCGCTGTTGCGTCGCGACTATGACGCCTCGGACGTGCTGCAAGAGACGTTGCTCGTAGCGGCAACGCGATTCGCGAACTTTCATGGGTCGGATGAACGGGAGTTGCTGACGTGGCTGCGGGCGTTGGCCAGCCGCAAGGTGATCGATCTGGCGCGACGCTCGCGGCGGTTGAAACGGGCACCGGCCGATCAGGTGTCGCTGAACGAACCGCAGTCGGGACGGGGCGAGGCCCTTGTGGACCAGGTGGCCGGCGATTTGACCAGCCCGAGCCAAGCGGCGGCCCGACGTGAAATGGCCGTAAAGCTTGCCGATGCCTTGGCCAAGATCGATCAGACGGAGGCTCAGGTGATCTGGCTCCACCACGTGGACGGCATGAGCTTCGAGGCGATCGGCGAGCGAATCGGCGTGGGACGAAACGGCGTGCGCGGCATCTGGGCCCGCGGGCTCCGAAGTCTCCGCCGCCACTTGCCCGCGAGCGGGTGGAGCGGCGTTGGATGATATTTGTGTCGGTTCGCAGGAAGACGCATGGATAACGTCGAACAACTTTCAGAACAAAGTCGCGACGACAGGCTCGCCCATGTGATCGAGGGCTATCTCGCCGCCTCCGAGGCAGGCACTCCACCTTCGCGAGCGGATCTGCTCGATGAGCACCCCGATCTGGCCGATGACCTGGCCGCGTGTCTGGACACGCTAGATTTCATTGGGCACAGCCTGGGACAGGGACCGGCCACGAGTGTGCTCGAATGCGGGCAACAGTTCGGCGAGTACCAAATCTTGCGAGAGCTTGGCCGCGGCGGAATGGGGGTGGTCTACGAGGCGTTTCACCTGAGCCTGGAACGCCGCGTGGCGCTGAAGGTTCTTTCGGGTCGAGCGTTCGAGGACGAGCGGCAGCGCGAACGGTTTCTTCTGGAAGCTAAAACCGCCGCCAGCCTGCACCACACGAACATTGTGCCGATTTTTGAGGTTGGGCAGCTCGATGGCGTCTGCTACTTCGCGATGCAGTTCATCAAGGGCCGAAGCCTCGGCTCGATCGTTCGCGAACTCCGAAACCCTGGTACGACCGCGATTGTGCCAGATCAAACGATCTTCCCGCCCGGCACAATCGTGCGAGATCAACGTGAGGACCAATTCGACGAATCTGGAGAATTTCCCACTCTAGGCACCGGTGAACAATTTACCGAAGGCAACCAGTCGGCCGCCACCGATTCACCGTCCAAAGGTGACGGAAGTTCGTCCAGAACGGACTCATCCCAGTTAATCGTTTCCAATGCACTTTCTGCATCGGCGCTTCATGAAGGCCCGAATGGCGATCGCTATTTTCGGGAGGCCGCGCGGCTAATCGCTCAAGCCGCCGATGCTCTGGCTCACGCCCACAGTCACGGCGTGGTACACCGCGATGTTAAGCCGTCGAACCTGATTCTCGACGGCGATTCGCGAGTCTGGGTGGCCGATTTCGGACTCGCATTTCGCTCGAACGATCCTCGGCAAGAAGGCGGCAGCCATGCCGTGGGCACGCCATCCTACATGAGCCCCGAGCAGGTCCGGCCCGGATCATTCGCCGTCGATCATCGCACGGACATCTATAGCCTCGGTGCCACGCTCTATGAAATGCTCACGCTGCTGCCGATCTTCGAGGGCGACACATCGCTCGCCGTGCTGACGCAGATTGCCTCAGTCGATCCAGTTCCCCCGCGGAAGATCAACTCGCTCATACCATTGGATCTGGACTGCATCGTGCGGCGTGCGACGGCCAAGCGACCGGCCGATCGGTATGCCGACGCAGCGGGCTTGGCCGCCGACCTGCGGCGTTATTTGAACTTCGAGCCGGTTCGCGCCCGCCGGCTTGGCCCGCTCGGCCGTCTCATCCTGTGGTGCCGGCGCGACCCACGATTAGCCGCAGTCATGACCACGGCCGCTCTGTTACTTGCAACGGTGACGATCGTCTCCCATTGGGCGATCTTGCGTGCCAGAAACGCGGCGATCAAGGCACGCGAGGTGGCGGTGAGGGCGCGCGAGCGGACTGAAGAACAACTCGTGCTGACGAAGACGGCGGAAAACAAGGCCCACGAGAATTTCCGCCTGTCGCTGTTTCAGCAAGCACGAGCAACGCGGCTTTCGTTTCAAAATGGCCGACGATGGGACACGCTGGCCCTGATCCATGATGCCCAGGAAATCCGACCCGATCCAAAACTGCGTGATGAGGCGATCGCCGCCTTGAGTATCCCGGACGCCCGGCTGCACAAGCGAATAACCACGGAAAGCGACGTAGAGCATCTCGCGTTTTGTCCGAACAAGGGCCGCATCGCATTTGGGTGCCGGGACGGCAGCATTCGATTGTGGAATTTCAGCGGCGACTCCGGGTCGGATTCTGAGCCGGTTGTGCTTGCCGCTGCCGGTCACGATGTGCGGCTGATGGCGCTGAGCCAGTGTGGTCGATATGTTGCCGCCTTGGAAACGGACGGCCCCATCGCACTTTGGGACGTCGATTCGGGCAACCTCGTGGCTCGGCTGGAACTCGACGAATTCCGCCCGCTTTTCATCAATTTTCTTGAGCAGCAGTCGTGCCTGGTCGCGTTAGGCGAGGGCGGCACTTGTCGGCGATGGGAGATTGCGGCAGATGAGGTCAGGATGCTTGCCGATCTTGAAACCAGTAGCTGGCGGAGCGCGATCGCTGGCCCTGACGGGCAATCCGTGACGCTCGTGGGTCGATCGGGCAACTTGGAAATCTGGAACTTGTTAACCGGCGACCACCGAAAAGTTGAGGGCATATCGCTGAGTTCGGTTCGATCTATCGGCACGAGGAGAGATTTGAGTGGCACCATGAAATGGGATCCGAGCGGAAAACAGCTTGCCGCCGGCGGCCAATGGGGGACGGTCGATATTTGGCCGCTGGGCGAATCGCAGCCCGCCAGGTCGATCGGCGCTCATCGCGGGCCCGTGTCGGCCATTGCGTTCAGTCCGACCGCTCCGCTGCTTGCCACGAGTGGCTACCGCGACGCAACACTAAGACTCTGGGACGCAATGACGGGCGACCAGATTGCGACGCTACGAGAACCGCTGGCCGGGGCACTTTCAATCAGCTTCAGTCCTGATGGCAGATATTTGGCCGCGGGCGGTTCGGACAAGACGATTTGGCTTTGGGAGGTCGAGACCGCCAAATCACTGCATCGGCTGCCGGGTCACAACGATGTGATCGCCCAAGTCACCCTCAGCCCCGACGGCAAGTACATCGCGTCAGGTTCTGAGGACGGCAGCATCTTGCTCTGGCCCCTCGATGGTCGCGTCGGGCCATTTCGGCTCGCCGATGTTGTCGAAGATCAAGAATCTCGAGTGAAGCCTCGCGCCTGCGCGGCCTTGAGTTTCAGTCTGGATTCTCGTCGGCTCGTCGCCCGGCTCCGCAATAACGCCCTGCGCGTTTGGGACGTCGAGTCACTGAAACTGGTTGCCAGCCTGGATTCCAGCCTCAGTTTCGGCGGTGCCGGCGGGCAATGGCTGCCTAACAACAATGAGTTGATCCGTTCATCAAATCGAACGATTCAGAAATGGACCGTGGAAGTGGATTCGACACCCACGACTGTCGCCACCGTATCGGACGGAATCGTTGCCCTGGCCGCTTGCCCCGATGGCCGGAGTGTCGTCGCCAGCACGCGGCGAAATCGGCTGGAGATTTTCGATCTCACCGCCCAGTCGCCAAATGCTCAAGTTGCGGAATTGCCGACTCGCGGACTGACCTTGGCAGTTGATCCGGATAGCTCGCTCTTGGCCGTCGGCGATCGTGCGGGAACGGTTCATGTTTTCAACCTTCCCGAACTCACCAAATTGCAGAGCTGGCAGGAAACCGACGACGAACTGACGAGCTTGAGCTTCAGTCCCAGCGGACGTTGGCTGGCGATTGCCGGACTCGACGGCACGGTGCGAGTGAGAACTGTGCCCAAGGGCGAACTCGTCGCCACACTACCGGGGCAGGAGGGCGGGATTCGTTCGTTGGCCTTTGGACCGGCAGATTCGCTTCTTGTCACCGGCGGCCAGGACAAATTGGTCCACGTGTGGAATTTGGATTCCTTAAAAAAGGAATTGGCCAATTTGGATTTGGCGTGGTGAGGAGTGGTTTGAAAAAATTGGCCCAGTGATGTCCGTCAGGCGGGTGGGCGGAGTTGTCCTGACGGGTCACTGGGCTTTTCAATTTGCCTCATTGCATTTGCACGAATGCGACGAGACAATTACCAGTGTCTCGGTGCCGTGTAAGCATGGCAAGACCAAAGGCCCCATCGACACGATTCTCTTTTGCCAGGAGGGACGCTCATGAGCACGCACGATCGTCGTGAATTCCTCAAGAGTCTCGGTGGAAGTGTTGTCACGGGTGCCGGTGCTTGGGCGGCGCTCGAGTCGCTCGTGCCGGCGCGGGCTGCGGAGCTCGCAGTCACACCCGAGGCAGTTCAATTCCGGCCGGAGATGGAGCCGATCGTGCGGTGGATCGAGCACACGCCGCGCGAGCAGGTGATCGAGGTCGCTGTGAATCAGCTCAAACGGGGGCTCTCCTATCGGCAATTACACGCCGGCTTGTTCCTCGCGGGGATTCGCAACATCAAGCCGCGACCAGTTGGGTTCAAATTTCACGCGGTCATGGTAATCAATTCCGCCCACCAACTCGCGCTGGACGCGCCGCAGCCCGATCGACTGTTGCCGTTCTTCTGGGCACTCGACAATTTCAAGGCCTCGCAGGCGCAAGACGTGAAAGAAGGCGACTGGGTGCTCGAACCGGTGAAGGAATCTGCCGTGCCGTCGCTCGAAAAATCTCGCAGACTGTTCGTCGAGGCGATGGAGAATTGGGACGAGGAGGCCGCGGATGTGGCGATCGCGGGGCTGTGTCGCGGTGCAGGGGCAGGCGAGGTGATCGAGATGCTCTGGCCGTACGGAGCCCGCGATTGGCAGAATATCGGACACAAGATCATCTTCACCGCACATGTTTGGCGAACGCTTGAAACGATTGGGTGGGAGCACGCAGAACCGGTGCTGCGGTCCCTTGTCTACGGCCTGCTCAACGGCGGACCGGGCGAAACGGCAGTTCCCTACGCCGTCAACCTTTCGCTGGCCGCCAAAGTTCGGCCTGATTGGGCAGCCGGCCGGCCCGACCCTGCCGCCACGAACGCCATGCTGAAGACGCTGCGACAGGCGACTCCCGATGAAGCCGCAGGCCAAGTGGTCGAGCACCTGAACCGCGGTATCGCGGCCAGCTCGATCTGGGACGCCGTGATGCTCGCGGCCGGCGAATTGCTCATGCGCAGCCCCGGCGTCGTCTCGCTCCACGCGACGACTGCCTGCAATTCACTGCACTACGCCTTTCGGATCAGCGGTCGCGACACGACGCGACTCCTCACGCTTTTGCAGGGAGCCTCGTGGAACGTGCTGTTCCGCGAAGCGGTTCGCTCGCGAAACGGACTGCCCGATCGGCCGCTCATAGATGAGCTGGAGCCGATTGCTGCAAGTCAACCCCCAACTGTCGAGAGCATTTTTCACGAAATGAAACAGGACCGCCTCGCCAGCGCCCGGCAGGTGCTTGCACTGGCAAATTCTGGGCAGCCCGCCGCGCCGTTTCTCGATGCCGCTCGCCATCTGGTCCTGCTCAAGGGCACCGACTCGCACCACTACAAATTTGCCGCCGCCGCATTTGAGGAATTCCTGCACGCCAATAGATCAAGCCGGCCGCAACTCCTCGCCGCAAGCGTGTTCTACCTGCGCGGTGCGAACGATCCCGATTCACCTTTGCTCGAAAAAACTCGACAGGCCCTCGCCGTGCTCTGAACGCCGTCCGCATGACGTTGCCACGTCCCGCGATCCTGGTAGAATCCCGCCGGTCTTGCGCGAGGTGGTCATGGATTGGTCTGAAAGAACCAGGAAGGTCCTCGATTTCGTTTGGTTCGTCACTTGGGCAATCGTTTCCTCGGTTTGGTGCGTGACGGCGGCCGGCGAGTTGAGTGCGACCTGGGACGAGCCGATCTATTTGCACGCCGGTCTGGAACGCTGGCGCAGCGGCAGCCACCGTCCTCTCATCGAACGCGGAGTCATGCCGCTACCCGTCGAAGTCGTCACGCTGTCTTTGTATTTCTGGGAACGATTTCACGGCATTCAATTCGACGTCACCGCGGACCTGGATCGTTTCCTACCCTGGGCTCGCGCGGGGAATCTGATCTTCTGGTGGTTGCTCTTGTTCTTTGCGTGGAAGGCGGGTTGTGAATTGGCCGGCGCTTGGGCCGGAAGAATCGCCGTCGCATTGTTGTGCTGCGAACCAACGTTGCTGGCCCACGCGAGCCTTGCAACCACGGATATTTCAATCGCTGCATGCGTAGTTGCGCTCGCCTATTCCTATCGCAATGATCGCGACTCCGGTTGGCTTCGTCGAGTGGCATTGCCCGGTCTTTGGCTCGCATTGGCACTGCTGGCCAAGGCATCGGCACTTGTTTTCGCGCCGCTCTGCCTGGTGGTGGTGGGTTTCGTGCGAAATCAATCAGCGACTGAGGCGTCACTTCGGCCACGGGATATCTGCAACTCGCTGTGGCGAAGCCTGCTGGATTCACGCGATGTACTGATGTGTGAGTTTGTGTTGGCACTGCTGTACTGCTTCACCGCTGCCGAGGGCCTGCTCCGCCAAGTCCAGCAAAACGTACACGGTCATGCCGCTGGGGCGTACTTGCTGGGCGAATCGCGGCCTGGCGGATTTTGGGACTACTTCCCGGTGGCGTTGAGCATCAAACTCACCTTGCCACTTTTGATCCTGCCTGTGCTGCTGGCAGTTTTCCGACCCAGATCGCTCGCAAACTGGCCGTGCCTATCCGCCACCGCCTTGCTCGTTGCAACACCGACGTTTCGCGTTCAGACCGGTGTTCAGTTCGTCCTGCCCCTCGTCGCGCTGGCCGTTGTTGGGTTGGCCGGCGGAGTCGTGCTCGCCTGGCAAGCGTGTGCCCCTGGTCGGCGAAGGCAAATGCTCACGGCCGGCGTCGTCTTGTCCATGCTCTGGTCGGGTTGGTCCGCGGTCACCGTTTGGCCCCATGGCCTCTGCTATGCCAATGAACTCTGGGGCGGAACCCCAAACAGCTACCGGCTCCTGAGCGATTCCAATTTCGATTGGGGACAAGGACTCAAAGATCTGGCCTGCTGGCAACGAAGAAACGGAATAACGCAACTCGACGTCTGGTACTTTGGAACCGACTTACCCCTAAGCTCGCTTCCGATGCGCCGCGTGTATCTCGAAGATTCCCCAACTGCCGATTCTGCAATATCCGCACTAGCCGGTCACCACTTGGCGGTTAGCACAACCCTTCTCCACGGCAGCCACACTCAAGCTGGCACCCTTCTCCACAATTATCCTACTGTGGCCCGCACAATGACTTTTGTCATTTACGATTTCACACATTCATCTCCCCTCGCAATCCGGAATGATTCCCCGCATCCCCGATAAGCAAGACGCGAAACGAATGGGCCCCGATTCCAACTATCAAATCCAACACTATCCCAAACATTTTCCCTTCTGAGCGCAGCCTCGCGCGCCGCCACTCGAACCACAGGCACCATAAAGGTTGCAAAAAAAACCGATCAAGTCTACGGAAAGTAAGCTGGGGAACTAGGATTCGAAGCTACTGATCGGACGCTTCGATTGGATCGGTGTAGTACCCCATTTGCATCGCAACTTGTAGCAGCGAGAACGAGTTCGGCTCCTGCCAAACTTCAAACGAATTATATTCGCATTGCACACGAATGGCCAGTCTTGCCCCCATTTTGCCCCCACCGGAATCCCGTCGGCAAACCAACCGGATCGAGGTCAATCACACGTTGAAGTTGGCGGAGTCGTGGGAAGAGTGATACGCTTCGCGGCGGATGGCGCCAAGTGCCGCTCAGAGGCCGAACAAATCGTCAGCCTACGCAGGACTGAACTTCATCAAGGCGGCGTTCTGTCCGCTCGACTTCAAGGCGATCAAGCTCGGCGAGCATCCTGAGTATCGGCAC
>Ga0247727_10004895_pt1 | contig 27824 bp, 28 predicted proteins | sample WisWelCaveWW1625_FD_202498 | JGI IMG/M metagenome (GOLD analysis project Ga0247727, IMG submission 202498) | Biofilm microbial communities from Wishing Well Cave, Virginia, United States - WW16-25 | ecosystem: Environmental > Aquatic > Deep subsurface > Groundwater > Cave microbial mat | place...
CATTGTGACAAAACCACAAGGAAAAACGAAATAAACAGCGCAAACGGTTCGTCCCGTCTGCGCGCGAAAATGAGCAAGCCCAGTGCCAGCGGGACAAGCGCAAACAGCACGCGGAAGCCCACGCGCAACAGCGCAAATGTCTCGAGTGACATTCCACTCGCCGCAATTTGTTCCCTTCCATCAAGAGTTGGCACATCATTATTGCGACACACTTCCACCGCCATCGTACAAACTTGGCGCAACTGGTTGTAGTACACAATCGTGCCTGCGACGTACACCACGAGTCTGACAGCCGCGACCATCACCCACACAATTTTTGCAATTCGCATCATCATCTGTTTTACCCTGTCCTCCGCCGTCTGTCGCCGCCTTTACCCATCCCGCGCGACAACTCATGTTATAATCTTGCACAGTGTAATAAAAAGGAAATCGTTATGGTAACGGATACTCAAATCACTCTCAATCGTATGCGCCAGCAACTGCTTTGGCTCGAACGCGAGTTGTTTCAACTCCAACGGCGCATGGCTCATACCGCGCCTCTCGCCAAGACACCGCGCCCCTTTAGCGCGCTGCGCGGGGCATGGGCGGGCGTCGTCGTCAACGATGAAGATTTCCAAGCTGCGCGGCTCAAGCTTCCTGACGATTTGTGATGCGTTACGTTGTTGATACCCACACCCTCGTTTGGCATTTGACTCTCGACAAACGATTAGGCGCGCAAGCGCGTCGTATCCTTGACGACGAGAGCTCGCTGCTCATCGTTCCCAGCATCGTCCTCGCGGAAGCCAAATACATCGCAGACCACAAGCGTATTCCCTTGACCTTTCAGGAAATCCTTGATCAAGTTACCACCGCGCCCAATGTAACCATCTTTCCGCTGGATGAATTTGTCATCAATCACCTGCCCGAGATGGAGATTCACGACGGCATCATTGTCGCAACGGGACTCTATTGCAAGAATACTTGGGCGAAGAAATTGCCCTCTTGACTAAAGACAAAACCATCACCGACTCGGGTCTCATCCCCGTCATCTGGTAAGAGACGTTTCACCGAAACGTCTCTACGTCGTCCCCCGTCCGTCGGGAGCCTGCCCTCAGGGACGAAGGGTCGTCCATCTTCCTCAACCACACACTCACACTCTTTGGCTGCATCGTCTCTTGCACCACCTTCACCAATTCCGCCGTCAACTTGTAAGTCCGTTTCATCGCGCCCTATCCACGCGAATATGTTAGAATACCCAAACGAGAGGGAGGCAAAGATGAAAGTCATTCCAATACAAATTACCGCCGAAGGTGTTCTGATTCCCCGCGCTTATTTCCCTGCCAGCGCGCAACTCGAAATCATTATGCGCGCGGACTATGTTCTGCTCAAGCCCAAGCTAAACGGCAAACCCAAACCCAAAAAACCGCGCAAGAAAAGCTCTCGTTATTCTTTTGTCGGCATCGGACATTCGCGCAATCCCCGCGCCTCGACGGAGGCGGAAGAAATTCTTGAACGCGAAATTGATCCTGTGCGCGGTTGGACCGTTGACCGATGAGCGCACTTTTGGATACAGGATTCTTGCTCGCCGCGATTATTGAGAATGATGATTGGCATGACATTTGCGCCGAAACGCTGGAAGCAGAAACTGCGCCCCTGCTGCCTGACCTCGTCCTCCCCGAATTGGCATATCTCATTCTGCGCGATGGCGATTATGAAATCCTTGCCGCTTTGCTCGACGCGATTGTCGCGGGCGAACTCAAACTCGTAGATACACTGCCCGCCGATTTAGGGTTCGTAAAAATATAACTTCCCGCATGCGCGCGTAGATTTGCAATCCACGCTGGATTGCAAATCCAGCGGCGCGGGCGGTTGTTTCTTTACGAACCCTTAGCGCGTGCCAGCGAGCTCCTCATCACGTACAAAGACACACGCATTGATTTCGTAGATTGTGTGATTGTCGCCATGGCGGAACGTCTGAACATTACACCCATCCTTACGATTGACCGCCGCCACTTTACCATTGTGCGCCCCAAACACTGCGCGTACTTTGAAATTTTACCGTAACAGACATTTCACCGAAACGTCTCTATGTCGTCCGCCGTTCTCCGTCCGTCTTCAGGGCGGGATGACCCCGCCCCTACCTCTCCTCTGCTGTCGCCTGTTGGCGCTGATGACATTCAATCCGCGTCCCGACGCAGACCGTGTCCACTTGTTGGTAATATACAATCCCGCCCAAAACGTACAGCGCGAGATCCACCGCGACGAGAATCATCCACCCAATTTTTGCAATTCGCATCATCATCTGTTCTGCTCCGTCGTCCGCTGTCCGCCGTCCTCCGTCTATCGTCGCCTTTCCTCATACCGCGCGACAACTCATGCTATAATCTCATACGATTCAGTCGAAAGGACAATCGAATGACAAACGATACCCAACTCACCCTCAACATGATTCGATATCAATTGCGCGGGCTGGAGCGCGAGATCGCACGACTCCAAGAAAAACTCGCCCTCGCCGCCCCGCCCGCGACTCCGCCGCGCTCTTTCGCCGCCTTGCGCGGCATTTGGGCAGACGTTGTTTTTGACGAACAAGATATCGAAGCGTCGCGTTTGAAAATGCCCGAAGGGTTGTGATGCGCCACGTTCTCGATACTCACACTTTGCTTTGGCACTTGGGCAATGACCCGCGTCTCGGCGCAAATGCAAAACGAATTATAGAAAATCCAGAGGCGTTGCTGCTTGTCCCCGTTCTCGTTTTAGCCGAAGCGAAACATGCTGCTGACCGCAAGCGCGTCTCTGTAACGTTTGAACGCGTTGTGGAGGAGCTTGCGGCTTCGCCGCGCCTCTCGGTTCTGCCAATGGATATTCACACGGTCAATCATTTATCGAGCAAATTCGACATTCATGACAGTATCATCGTCGCCGCCGCTTTGTATGCGAAAGAATATTTCGGCGAAGAAATCGCCCTCTTGACCAAAGACAAGACCATCACCGACTCGGGTCTCATCCCCGTCATCTGGTAAGAGACGTTTCACCGAAACGTCTCTACGTCGTCCCCTGTCCGCCGTCCCCCATCCGCCTTCCTCAACCACACACTCACACTCCGCGGCTCCATCGTCTCCTGCACCACCTTCACCAACTCCGCCACCAATTTATCCAAGTCCGTTTCATCGCGCACTGTTTCTGAAAATTTTTGCAGCACCTTTTGCGCGTCATATTTTTTGCGATTGAAACGTTTGTCAATCGCATCCTGAATCCGATTGCGTAACGGCACGAACAGCACCGCAATCGCCAGCGTGGAAAGAATCGTGATGGGTTCGGAACGCTGCCCTGTGATGCCTGCGAAAATTTGTTGCAGCAAAATCACGCTGCCGAAATAGACAATCGCCAACAGCGCGCCAACGATGGCATACGTCACCGTGCGGCGAATGATAATGTCAATATCAAAGAGGCGATGCCGCAAAATCGCATTGCCGACAGCGATATACGGAAAGAGCGAAAGATAAATGCCAAAGAAAAAGAATGCCAAGATGCCCACGAGTCCATCACGCGTAAGATCAGGCCCATTTTGCATAATGCCAGACGGGAGCAGCGCGAGAGCTATCGCAATCACCAGAAAAAAAGCCGCGCCCAGCCAACGCAATTGCAAACGCGTCCGTTCGTCGCCGCGCCGATAACGCACAAAAAACGAAGGGAGAATGAGTAACACCACGGCGATCAACAACGCGAATTCCACAACATTGGCTATAGGTTGCAACGGCACGAGCGCAGGAACAGAAAAAGGATTTGGAAAAAATGTCGTTCCCCCATTCGGACTCGCAAGCGGTGGTTGAAAGAGGGGCCAGGTTACGACAGTCACAAGACACGCGACGCACAACAACTGAATCCAGCGTTCCGCGCGTGGAAACGCGGTGCGCCCATTCGGGAAAAAGATGCCGAGCAGCCACAACCCCATCCAACCTCCGTTGATTACGCCGTCATACAACGCAAGGGGCGATGAAGCAGGCAGCGTCCCTCCCATAATCGTCACGCTCCACAACAACAGACACAAGCCCACCACATTGCCCCGCGCGCGATGCAGAACCAATGTCGAGATAACGAGCGCCAGCGGCACGACGACAAGAACCACAAACAACCGATACGCGACAGAATTGTTTTGCGCGTCAGGCGCCAAAGGATTCCGCAGGAAATCGAATACAAGGACAGCGAACCAGCACATTTGGAACGCGGTGTACACTGCCAGGAACCAAAAGAACCAAGAGTATTTATTCTCGGGCGCTGTTGTGCGCGAGCGTTCGTTTTGAATTGGATTCATCTTTCTTTCACTCATGCGATACAATGTTATAATCACGCCGAAAGGAAGGTTGACGACATGCAAACATTTCGTATCGAAACCATCATTGCCCCAAACCGCGTCCTAACCGTAAATGGCGTGCCATTTCGGGTTGGTGAACGCGTAGAGGTTATCGTTATCCCCCTCGCGTCAAAATCATTTTCCGACAATCCGTATCCGTTACGCGGCAAACCTTTTCGTCTCCTCGCGCCCTTTGATAGCGTCGCGGAAAATGAATGGGCAGTACTAAAATGATTGTGCTTGACACACACATCTGGCTGTGGTGGGTTCACGATTCTGATTCCTTGACCGCAACCCAGCGCGCGGCAATCGCGGCAAACCAATCCGATGTGATTGGGATTAGCGCAATTTCGTGTTGGGAGATTGCCAAACTTGTCGAATACAACCGCCTTGAACTCACCACGCCGCTGGAGGAATGGTTTGAACAAGCGTTGCATTATCCAGCTGTCCAATTATTGGCGCTTACGCCAGAAATCGCCCTCGCCTCAACACGCTTGCCTGGCGAATTTCACCGCGACCCTGCCGACCAAATTATTGTAGCGACTGCGCGAGTGTACGATTGTCCACTTGTCACTTCCGACCAGAAAATTTTGGATTATCCCCACGTCACCACAATACATTAAGCATATTTTGTCATTTCGAGTTCCGCGTTCGGTTCATTAGCATTTGTGATTAGCCCGTTCATCCTTCATCCTTTATCCCTCATCCTTCATCCCTCCCTCCACCGTCCGTCGTCCGTCGTCCGTCTTCCTCAACCACACACTCACACTCCGCGGCTGCATCGTCTCCTGCACCACGTTAATCAACTCTGCCGTCAACTTGTCCAAATCCGTCTCATCGCGCACCGTCTCGCCAAATTTTTGCAACACTTTTTGCGCGTCATATTTTTTCCGATTAAAGCGTTTGTCAATCGCATCCTGAATCCGATTGCGTAAGGGGACGAACAGCGCGGCGATGGCGAGCGTCGAAAGAATCGTGATGGGTTCCGAACGCTGTCCTGTGATGCCCGCGAAAATTTGTTGCAACAAAATCACGTTGCCAAAGTACACAATCGCCAACAGCGCGCCGACGAGCGCGTATGTGACCGTGCGGCGGATAATCACATCAATATCGAACAGGCGCGAACGCAGAACCGCCAAACCGATAGAGAGAGGAATAAACGAGAAACCGATACCCAACAACACCGTAAAACCAAAATGCCGCAGGATGTAGGGGTCTCGATTCGTGCCCATCGTGGGATCGCCAACGATTGCCGCCAACGCTAAAAGACCCACAATCCACACCGCCAGCAGCGCCACGCCAAATAACACCCATTTCGTTTGGCGTTTTTCTACAGGGTCCGAAACGCGCAGATAGCGATACACTTGCGCCGCCGCGCCACCAAGCAGCACGCTCAACCAACCGACATAGCTTATGACATTCCAGAATGGGTCAGTCAGCGGGTCTCCAATCCCCAAAATCCCATTCACAAAAGACATTGTGCCAAAAAAGATGACGACAACCCAATACACGCGCGGCACCATCCGTCCATTCGGAAAAAGTCCAAAAAAGAGTGGCAGCATGATGCTGCCGAGGAATAGAAGCAGTTTCGTAGTCCCTTCCAGCGTGGGGAACGCTTGCTCCAGCGCGGTGAACAAATCACCACCCCATTGTGACAAAACCACAAGGAAAAACGAAATAAACAGCGCAAACGGTTCGTCCCGTCTGCGCGCGAAAATGAGCAAGCCCAGTGCCAGCGGGACAAGCGCAAACAGCACGCGGAAGCCCACGCGCAGCAGCGCAAACATTTCCAGCGACATCCCACTCGCCACAATTTGTTCCCTTCCAACAAGTGTGGGTAAATCACTCTGACGACACACTTCCACCGCCATCGTACAAACTTGGCGCAACTGGTTGTAATACACAATCATGCCCGCGACGTACATCACCAGCATTACCGTCACGACAATCACCCACCCAATTTTTGCAATTCGCATCATCATCTGTTTTGCTCCGTCGTCTGCCGTCCGCCGTCTGCCGTCTGCACGTTTTCAGGTCATCCCTTTTAAGCTTCCATTCCTGCTTGCTTTTCCAGCACTGCTTTGATGCTCTCAAGCCCAACGGCAATGTCCCGCTTCATGCCGCGCGCGATTAAGGGCGTGATCCATTTCAAAATCCCTCTGGGATTCAAGGCAAAATTCAACGTAAGCCGCGTGCCTTCGGACACAGCTTGAAATTGATATGCGCCAAAAGCGTTTATTGGGTCTTTTTCCAACGTACGGTAGCCAATCCGTTGCTGCGGTTCCAATTCTGAAACCTCTGTAACCATTTCTCCCCGCACGCCCATCAAGCTCCGCACCTCGACAATCTGTGTGCCAATGCGGAGCGCACCTTGCGGGGTTTGACGCACATCAATCAATTTCGAATCGTAGCGGGGCCGATTTTTCGGCATACTCATAAATTGATAGACCTGCTCAACAGGGCAATGGATTACGATGCTCGCTGTTTGTTTGATCATATTTACCAAACCTTTCTTGGGTTCACCAACCCGTCGTCAATCAAGTCCGTTTCATCGCACGCAATCATGCAATAATGTCGGCTCGGAGCAAAATATGGCATCTGATATTCTGTTGGACACAACCATTGCGCGGCATCCGCGTCTCATCGTCGAGATTCCCCTCGACATCGAAAATGAAATTCGCCACCTTTTAGAAACATTGGCACAAGAAAAGGTTTCGGCGCAAACCATCGTTCTCGACGCGCTCCGCATTGCCGCCGAACAAACGTATTTCTGGACGCCCGAATGGCAGGCACAAGAACGCGCGGCAGATGACGCAATCGCGGCGGGGCGCGTTCAGACGTTTGACGCGATGGACAAGATGTTGGATTTTCTCGATGAAAAATGAAATTTCGCGCCACCGAACCTTTTTGGAAAGCATATCGCGATTTGCCCGAGACCCTTAAGGAACGAACGCGCCGCGCGTTCAAGCTTTTCCAGCAAGGCGCAGCCACTCCCCCGTTTCACCCCTCTCTCCGTATTCGTAAAATGCAAGGTCACCCCAACATTTGGGAAGGACACATCACTTTGCAATATGTGTTCACATTTCACATTGAACAAGACCCCGCTACCGACGAAACGATTTATGTTTTTCGCATTATCGGCACCCACGAAATCTATCGACAGCCGTAATTACCGACCACTGACCACTTTACTCTCCGTCCCCCGTCCGCCGTCCGTCGTCTCTCATCCCTCATCGGCGATGTAGGGCATCGCATCATCCCTCATCCCTCACCTCACCGTCAGCGTCCCCGTCATTCCCAACATCTCGTGCCCCGGAATCGTGCATAAAAATCGGTACGTCCCCGCGGGCGCGTCAAAGCGAATTTGCTGTGTCGCTTGCACTGGCACTTTCATGTCCACGTTCAATTCGGGAACCGTGAACGTGTGCCAAAACAAATCGTGATTTTCCAATTCCACAATCACTTGACCCGCGTTCGCATACAGTTCCGCTTTCGAGTACGCCATATTTTGCGTGAACACCGCTACATCACTCGGCGGCATTGCGCGCGCCACCGTCACCCCGCGCAATAATCCGATGCCTGTCACAACACTAAACACAATCACAACGCCCGTCACAAAATTCACCGCCGCGCGGCTCGGCGCGACAGTGTGTTGAAAACGAAACACACAAATCACCGCCGCCACGAATCCCACCAACGCGAACGCGCCCAGCGACGCGGGGAATAGAATCGCCGCGCCCGCCGCCCCATTCGCCAAATTCGTCGCCGCCGCCGTCAGCGTATAAAAACCAACATCCGCAAACAACCCCGCGAGAATTACCGCGCCCACAATTTCCGCGCGCACGCGCAGGTGCATCACGCGCGCAATGAAATTGTCAAGCCCCCCAAACATTTTCTCACCCAAAAGAAACACACTCAACCCCACGACCAAAATCGCCGCCAACGCCAGCGCCAACAAATCGCGCAGCGCCACCACCGTCACCATCAGCAAAACAAATTCCCCCACCGCCGCCGCGCGCAGCACATTGCGCCAACTCCACGCGAACGGCAGCGTCCGAAATTCCTCTGTTGAAATTGCTTGTGTGTAATTCATCGTAACCCCTCCGCATTGATTTGATGTCCCAACCATACTCTACAAACGATACTCAAGCGTTACGACAACCGTTACGAAAAAAAAAGTATTGCGTATTCCGTTTAGCAAAATCCTCACGAAATACGCAATACCCCTTACTCTTTACTTTTTACTCTACTTACCCGTCAACGAACTCAAGTACAAATAAACCGCCTTGAACTCGTCATCGCCAAACCCCCCGTATTCTTTCCACGGCATCATTGGCGACAATTCCGTTCCACCCGCGTTCACCCCTTTGCGAAACACATTCACGAATTGTTCCTCCGTGTAGCGTTTCCCAATGTCACGCAGCGGTGGACCCACAGGCGGACCCAACCCCGCCGTGGCGGGTGTGCCGCCGCCAAAATTCGCGCCATGACAATCCGCGCAGCCCACCGCGTTTACCAGATACTTTCCATACTCAACATTCGCGCCAATCGGCGGGCGCGGCTGGGCTTGCGTTATCGGCGGCTGCACCGCCATCACAAACGGAATCAGTTGATTAAACACCGCGCCCAGCACATTCAAATTCGTCGCGGGTGGCGGCTGTCCCACAGGCGCTTGTTTTCGCAGCGCCGCCACAATCGCTTGCGCGTCCTCATCCGCAAAATTCCGATACGTCCCTGACGGCATAAAGATCAACGAGCGACCGCTTTTGTGAACCCCCTCGCGGATCGCGCGCACAATTTCCCCGTCACTCCAATCCTTCACGTTCCCCGCAGGCGTCAAATTCGCTGACCACAGGGTGCCGAGTGGCGGCCCCATTCCCTCAAAATTATTGCCCTTTAGCGGAAAGCCGCCGTCCGTGCCATGACAACCCGTACACGTCGTCACCAACTGTTCCCCGCGCGCCACTTGTTCGGGCGTACCCGCGACCGTAATATTGGAGACAGGATGACTCGCATTGAAATTGCCATTCAACCGAATCGTCCCCACCAGCGCGGTCACAAACACCACCGCGAATAAAAGAGTGAGCAGGCCCATCAAGACCAGCCCCACCCATTTCAAAATCGCGTTTCGCGAACCCCACGCCCGCTTGAGCAAAAACCCAAACAGCAGCGTGAGTAGCAGCAAAACGCCCAGACCGACAAAATCTACCATGACTCCTCCTTGTTCATTTCAGATTTCAGATTTCTGATTGTGAAGCGTGTATCGCAAATCGGCGTTAGAGAACGCCTGCTACGCATGTTTGACGTTTGACGTTTGACGTTTGACGTTTGACGTTTGACGTTTGACGTTTCTCGTTTCTCTTCCTCCTTTCCTCATTTATTCCGCGCGCACAACCCCGCCAAGACAATCCCATAAATAAAATGCGCCGTCGCAAACGCCCACAGGGGCATTTCGCGCAACAGCGAATTGGTGCGCGGCAAAACAATCCATTCCGCGATTGCAAACACCAGCGCGCCGTACAAAATCCCGAGCATCAGCCACGTTCCAACATTCATGCGCGCCCCAAACTTACGCGCCACCAACCTTGCCGCGATGCCAAATCCTACCCCGTAAATGCCCGACACCGCAACGTGGGTGAACAAGCCGACGAACGGCGACGCGTTGCCACCCCCATCAAAATATCCCAAAACGGCAAACGGCGCAACCCCCGACAGCAGCTCAATCAATACGATGAACGCCGCCATCGCCAGCCCTGCGACAATCCCGTACATTAATCCCTCCACCGCCGCATCCCCAACACTCATTGGTTTCATTTCGCGCATCGTTTCCATCTCACACCTCCAAAAGTCGCGTATCGCAAATCGCGTATCGCAAATTGTCTTTATATCTTTTTCTTTCTCACTTTATCCCCTCCTCGTCCTTCAAGCGTTACGAAAAGCGTTACGAAAATTGCAAGTTGGAAGTTGGATGTCGAGACGGTTTCGGTGAAACGTCTCTTGGAGGTTGGATTTGCAAAAAACGATTTGCCATCCGCCATCTACGATCTGTTATTTCATATTTCACGCTTGACGTTTCACGCTTCACGCTTCATAATTGCCTCTCGTTTCACGTTTCACGTTTGACGTTTCACGTTTCACGTTTCTCGTTTCACGTTTCTCGCATCTCCAATCTCCAATCTCTAATCTCCATGTTGCATTTTCACTTTCTCGGCGCGCCGCGTCTCGATAAGCATAACCGCGCGCTCCATCTCGACACGCGCAAAGCCATCGCCCTCGCCGCGTACCTTGCGCTCACGCACACCGCGCACGAACGCGACGAACTCGCCGCGTTCTTTTATCCCGACGCCGACACATCTCACGCGCGCGCCGCGCTCCGCCGCACGCTATCCTCACTCAAAACCGCGCTCGCCGAAAACATTCTCGATGTAGAACGCGAGACCCTCGCGCTAAATGTAGAAAACATCCGCATAGATGTTATAGAATTTCGCGCGCTCGCGCAAAAAAATGATTTGGATTCGCTCACCCGCGCGACTGAATTGTATCAAGGCGATTTTCTCGCGGGCTTTACCTTGCGCGACAGTCCCGCGTTTGATGAATGGCAATTTTTTGAAACCGAATCGCTTCGCAAAATTTTTTCAACTGTCCTCGAACAACTCGTCACGCGCGAAATGGAACGCAGCGCAAACAAACGCGCCATCGAATACGCGCGGCGTTGGCTCGCCCTCGATCCGCTGCATGAACCCGCACACCGCGCCCTCATGCAACTTTACGCGCGCGACAACCAACGCGCCGCCGCCCTCCGCCAATACCGCGAATGTGTCCGCCAACTTGATCAGGAACTCGGTGTGGCACCGTTAACCGAAACAACAGAACTGTATCGCGCGATAGAAGAAAACCGAATACAGACGACAGACGACGGACGACAGACGACGATTGTCCCAATCGAAAATCGAAAACTTGTGGTGAGCCCCGCCGAACCATCGAAAATCGAAAATAAATACCCCCTCGTTGGACGCGCCCACGAACTTGAAACGCTCCTCACCGCGTACTCACAAACGTCCTCCCTCGGCGGTCAGCTCTTGATTCTGCAAGGCGAAGCGGGCATTGGCAAGACGCGTCTCGCGCAAGAATTTTTAACTCGCGTTGCTGAAAACGGCGCGACGATTTTGAGCGCGCGCAGTTATGTCGAACAACGCGCGCTCGCCTATGCGCCGTTCGCGCAAATGATTCGCGCCGCGCTCGGTGAGCCGCGCGTCATGGCGCGTCTCGCCGCGTTCCCCCTCCCCTTATTGATCGAAGCGGCGCGCCTCGTCCCCGAACTCGCGCCGAATGTTTCACCCCCCCCTTTCGAGGGTCTCGGCGCGCAAGCGCGTTTTTTTGACGCCGTAACGCAAGTGGTTTTGACGCTCACGCACAATAGCTCGGCAAGCGTTTTATTTTTGGATGATGCCCAGTGGCTCGACGAAGCATCGCTCGACCTCCTCGCGTTTTTGATTCGACGCCTACGCAATGCGCCGCTGTGCATTTTACTCACGTGGCGCGGGGAAGAAGTTGCGGGCGACCACGCGTTGCGTCGTGTGTACGCCGACGCGCTGCGCGAAGAACGCGCGCAATTGCTTTCCCTTGCGCGCCTCGCCCCCGACGCGGTGCAAGCGTTAGTAGCGGTGGCAACCCAACGCGGCGCGCCGATCAATTCTGTTTTGGCAGAACGACTGGCACGCGAAAGTGAAGGGCAACCCTTTTTCTTGATCGAAACCCTAAAATTCATCGAACGCGAGGGACACTTGCCAGCTGATGAGGCGCTGCCCGCCACGGTGCGCGAATTATTGCGCTCGCGCCTCGCGCGCGTGAGCGAAACCGCGCGTCAATTGTTGAGCGCGGCAGCGGTGTTGGGGCGTTCCTTTGATTTTGAAATTTTGGATTTGGTGAGTGGGCGGAGTGAAACCGAAACGATTGGGGGTGTCGAAGAACTCGCCGCGCACGGCTTGCTTGTCGAGACGATGCAGGCGGGCGCGCCGCAGTACGATTTCACGCACGAAAAATTACGCGCGCTCGTGTACGACGAAACCTCGCTCGCGCGCCGTCGGCTCTTGCATCGCCGCGCGGCGGACGCTTTGATCCAACGCGGGCGCGCGAATCTCGATGCCCTTGCGGGAAACATCGCGCAACATTATCACGCCGGCGGCGACGAAACGCGCGCGGCAGAGTTTTACACGCGCGCAGGCGATTACGCCCGTTCCGTGTTTGCGAATCGTGATGCGGTAGAAAATTATGCCGCCGCGCTCGCGCTCGGTTTTCCCCACGTTGCCCTCTTGCATACTGCCATCGGCGACGCGCAAACCTTGTTGGGCGAATACGATGCCGCGCTTGCGTCCTACGAAACCAGCGCGGCGTTCGACGCGCGCGACGCAGATGCCAACAAAGCGCACATCTATTTGCGACGCGGCGAATGGGAACGCGCCGCGCGCCATTTGCAAAACGCGTTGGACGCGACAAAAGATGCAGCTGTGCAAGCGACGCTGTATGCCGATCTCGCGCTCGCGCAGCATCACGCGCATCAGGACGCGCTGGCGTTAAAACACGCGCGGCGCGCGTTACAGTTAGCAAAGCGCGCGCAAAACGATCACGCCCTCGCGCAGGCAAACAACATTTTAGGGGTTTTAGCTCGCGCGCGCGGCGATTGGGACGCCGCGCGCCAACATCTGGAAGCGAGTCGCGCGCTTGCAGAAAAGAGAAACGATGTCGGCGCGCACGCCGCCGCGTTAAACAATCTCGCGCTCGTGTATCACGCGGAGAACGATGACGCACGCGCGTTAGAAGTCGCACAGCGCGCGTTGGAACTTGTCACGCGTGAAGGCGACAGGCATCGTCAAGCGGCGATGCACAATCATCTCGCCGATTTATATCACGCGCTCGGACGCGCCGACGATTCGATGGCACATTTGAAACGCGCCGTCGCCATCTATGCCGAAATCGGCGGACCCAGCGGCGCATGGCAGCCCGAAATTTGGAAATTGGAAGAATGGTAAGCGCCACGATGCCACGCACTTGGAAGTGCGTGGCATCGTGGCGCAATCCCTCACCTCGCCGTCCACCCTCCATCCACCATCAAAATTTCGCCCGTCACGTAGGATGACGCATCGGAGGCGAGAAAGACGACGGGTCCTACCAATTCTTCGGGTTTGCCGCGTCGTCCCAATGGCGTGAGTTCGCGGACACGGGCTTATTTTTTCTCATCATGCTCACGCGCCACGCCGGGCATGAACATTTCCATCGCGCGTCCCAGCCCGCGTCCGCCGCCGGTGACGATGGCGGTTTTGTTTGTGAGGTCAAAGAGGGATGGAGGCATGAGCGAACCGAAATTTACATGCCACGCACTTCCGGAAGTGCGTGGCACGTAAATTTCTACCCTTCGCCGTTCACGGATAAATCAAAAAACGTGCCCGTCTCCATATCATATTTCACGTTGAAAAAACAATCGCCACCGTCGAGAACGAATACGCGTTGTGTTTTCCAATTGTCGAAATTGGCGCAAAACGCGTTGACGACAATGACGCGTTTCCCATTTTCCATTTCGCCCCAGTATTGAAATTTGTACGCGTCGAAGCGTTCAAGGATCGGCGGTTTGTGCGCGCTAAATTTATTTTGCTGCTGCGCGAGAAAACTCGGCACGCGCGCTTCCAGCAGCATGATCGTGGATTCATCGGGCGTGAACGCGTCGTCGGAAAAAATTACACGGTCGAATGTTTTACCCATAAACGGTGCATCGCAGTTCGACGGCGCGGTTTCATTTCTGCTTCGCGCGTTGAGCCATGCAATCACATCCGCGCGTGAAGCAGAGATCGCGCCCAAGTGGTCGGTGTTGGGATAGAGTTTGAATTGTACCGCGTTGCCAGCTGCACACAATTGATTGGCGAACGCGCGCGTCGTTTGCGGCGCGATGACGGGATCGCTTTCGCCTTGTGCGACGAAAACGGGCGCGGGATACAACACGGGCTTGGGCGTATTCAAAAGCATCGTGTCACGCCACGGCGACGTGGTGGTGGGATTGGAATAATAGTATGCGCTCGGTTTTTCGAAATTGAACGCGGCGCTCGCGCCCAAGATACATTCTTGATACACGCGCGGCAAATCATTGATCCCTTTCGGCGTGAACACGACATCGAGCGGCAGTTGGTATGTTTGCCGCCACGAACCCGCCACCATCATCGCGACGCCGGTGATCGGAGATGGTTTGTCAGGCACAAGAATGGCGTTCACCAATTCTTCCAACTGTGCCGCGGGCGCGCCGATGACGATGCCGTGCAGTTTGATTTCGGGCGCGAGTTCCGATGCCAGCTGCGCGGTGAACGCCGCCGCGTGTCCACCTTGCGAATGACCCCACACAAAATTTTTGTCATTCAATTTCACTTGCTCGAACGCGCGAATCGCGCGAATCGAATCCAAAACATTTTGCGCTTCGAGTGAGCCAATTAAAAAAGCAGAATCGCCCGGCGCGCCCAGCCCTTGAAAATCGGTTGCCGCAACCGCATAGCCCGCCTCGACGAACGGGACAATGACGGTATCGGGAAAGGAAAAAAATTCTTGGGCGAACGCGGGCAGTGACCACGCATCGAGCGAGGTGGCGCATTGACGCGCGAGACCTTCGGTGCCGTGCGCGAGCGCGATCAGCGGAACGCCATCAGGCGAGGGAACGTCGGCGGGAGAGGGAACGCCAGCGGCGGGAGAGGGAACGCCAGCGGCGGGAGAGGGAACGCCAGCGGCGGGAGAGGGAACGCCAGCGGCGGGAGAGGGAACGCCAGCGGCGGGAGAGGGAACGCTGCGGCGAGCGTTCCGTACGGTGGGCGCGGCGAAAAGTCCTGTGATGGCGACATCGTTGCCTTTCAAATCGCGCGAGTGATACATGACGCGCCATGCTTGCACATTCGCGTTCTTGGTTTCAATTTTTTCTGTCTTGATAATTTCGCCGGGCTCGCCGAACGGGAGCGGATTCGGCGGCGTGTAAAACGCGGTGAGTGGGGGGCTAACCACATTCCACGCGGCAAAGAGCATGACGCCCGCGGCGGCGAGGACAAGCACAAGGGTGAGCAAAAGGACGCGCGGAATTTTCATGGTTCATTCAGCAATACCTTCGCCAATTCAAAAATCACGCCAAAAAACTCGTTTTCGTTTAACGAAAACGGGTTTTTGGCAATGGTATTGTTCAGGAGAGGGTTTGGTTTTTCCAAGTCACTCCTCTGCCAGTTTGACATCCAAATCTGAACGGAAGGAGGCAATGGTTCCCGCGCGCAGACTCTGGAAAAACTTGTTGAAACTTGTTTCGGTGAGAAAAGTAAATTTGTAGCGGAGAGGGTTTTTTTGTTTTTCGAGATGAGCATTGACGCGCTTGAAATGGGCAACGGCGTATTCGTTTTTCTTTATATTTTCTTGGGACGGCTCGCGCAATTCTTCGTCACCCTTCACTTCGACGACGAGGATCAGATCGGCTGCTTTGATAAAAAAATCGGGGTTGAATTTACCGCGTTTGGGATGCTCGCCTTTTTTCCACGCGTAATCAATGTCGTAAAAATGCGCGTCGGTGGATTTGAGCCACGCCTCATAGTGCGAATTATTTTCGGGCTTGATAAGGTCGCGCACAAATTTTCGTTCGGGTTCAGAGGCAGCAATCACCGCGTTGAGCGGGGTCTTGAAATCATACCCATTCATCACGGCAACTACTTTGAATCCACTGCCGCCCTCGATGACCTCATCAAAAAATTCGATTTGTTCATCCTCCAATGTCGCGCGCGTTTGCGCGGTATAGAAAAGCGTTTTCGTATTCCGCAATTCCGCCGCGCTCACACTGTCCGCTTGACGCGTGCGCGTGGGAATCGTCAAGAAATTTTTCTCTATCGGTGTGTAACGCACAATGTCGGCGGCTTTGCGCCGCAATGGACCCAACGACATGAGGAATTTTTGCTTCTGGTTTTCCGTCGCTTCATGATTGCCAATGAGTTTCAGCGAATACTTTACGATGGATTCCAATTTTTCCACAGGGAACTTGTCGGTATAGACCGTCCGCATTTGCGGGTCGGGATCATTTTCGTCTTGCTCCTCTACCAGACGACTATACAATTCTTCTGCCACTTGGCGCGGCGTGTACGTGTCGTGCTTGAGTTTGGTTTGCCACGTATAATGTTCGCCTGTCAGCGCGCGTTCAAATTCAATTGCCACATCTTCGGCAGCGGAATCACTTGCCAAATCTATGTGACCCTTGCTGAACAAGTTGTATGCGCCTTCCATTGGAACACGCTGCGTTGTCGGTTCGAGAGTGTAATCAATGTTGTGCAGTTCAAAATGGTGCGGCGAATCCGCAATGAGGCGTGACGAAATGCGTTTTTCGATTTCCAAGATTTCCTCAACCAAATGGCGAATGCGCGGCGCCCACGCGTCGTGATTAAAGACAATCACTTCGGGCTGTTCGCCTTGCCAGCCAATGGGAACGCGCAAGCCGCGCCCCAACACCTGGGCAATCAATAATTTGCTGTTGAACGCGCGTTCCTCATGCGGGACGATCTGAAAGACGCGTTTGACATCCCACCCCTCGTTGAGCATCGAGACGGAAACGATCCATTCCACCGCGCTCGCTTTGTTGTCCACATACGGCAATTTTTTTACGTCGGGCGCGCCGCTGTAGACCACAAGCACTTGGTCATCGGCTGTATCGGCATCTACGCCCGCTTCTTCCACCAAATATGCTTTCAGTTCTTCGGCAACATCTTTGCATTTGGCGATGGTCGGGGTGACGACGATGGAAAGTGGAAGCAGCTTGCGTTTTTTCAATTTGCGCCGCGCGTCCTCATGGCGATTGTGAATCAATTGCCACTTTTCATCGGGCGCGTTCGCGCGCGGCATCTCGAACACATACGAAACATTTTTGACATAGTGTTGTTCGATGGCTTGACGCAGCGCGTAGCGAAAAATTACGTCCGCAAAATAATCATCCCCTACATAGCACGTTCCCGAAACGCCAATGACGTAGCGAAAACCATATTCGGGATCGGTGAGAAATTCTTTCCATTTTTTTACTTTTGTCGCGGACTCGTTGGCGACGTGATGCGCTTCATCATTCAACACAGCGACGCGCGCGCCGAGACCTTTCAAACTGTCGCGGATGGAAGAACCGACATGTTCCAGAATCGCGTGATAATTTTCGACGCAGATGCTGCCTTCCGTGATTGTTTGGCTTGCATTGATGATGTGTGGGGTTTTGATTTTTGCGTCGGGCGGCAACAGGTCGCGCAAATCCGCGTCGCTCGCCAGATCGCGGAATTTTGCAAGCAAGCCCGCTTCAATCGTCGTCGAGGGACACAACACGAGAACGCGATCTACCGCGCCTTCCGCAAGCAGAATCGCGGCGATGCCGTACAGCACATAGCTTTTGCCCGTGCCTGTGGCGAGGTCGAGCGACGCGGCGAGTTGATCGGGCAGTTGCAAATGGCGTTCCATGCTCGCCCATGACGCAAAGCGCGCTTCGAGCGTCGTGTTCTCGTCATAGTTTGCTTTTGCCAACGCGCGCAAATTCGCGTATTCGCCGCCGAGCAAATAACGCAGCGCCACGCGCAGCGCGTCTTTTTGATATTCGCGGTCGCCGCACAATTCGTCAAAGAACGCTTCGTAACGGCTCTCGTCCCATTGGGCGCGATTCACGGCGGGACTGACGCGCAGCACCAAATCTTGATTTTGAAAGCGTTGACGATCGGGATTGCTTGCAAAATTGCTTGCAAATTTGCTTGGCATTGTCATGGTCTCACTTTCTTTTTCACACTGCGCTCACCGTTCGCGCCCAGTCCCAGCTCTGCGCGCGTGATGATTTGCCGCGCTTCGTTGCCGTACAGATCCAAAAAAACCGCCATCATTTTTGCGCCGATGTCTTCCAGCGGAAACCACGCCTGCCAATCGTCCGCCGCGAGTTGCTGCGCGTAAAACACGCGGTCAAACGCAAACACCTTGTCGTCAAAATCCATGTCGAGCATTAACATGGCAAAAGTGTCGAACCCGCCGAGTTTTTCTTGTCCGCGAATCCGCGCACGACTCTCGAATTTTTTGATTTTCAAACATGCTTCCTCCAACAATTGTCCTTTGCGTTTCTTGATGCGAATGTCCCAAGCCACCGTCGGCGGTTGAATGAAATCGAAACCCCACGCATCCACAATGTCATTCACGTCCGTTTCATCCACGGGTTGGCGCAGCGCAGAAAAACGGCGCGCGTGCAATTCGTTGATGACGGAATAGGGAATGCGGAGCGCGTAATAGCGCACGCCTTCCATGTCAATGTAATCTTGTTGAAAATCGAAAACCGCGCGCGGGGCAATGATAAAAAATTTGCGTCCCACCTTTTTGCCCACCGCCGTGTGAATGTCTTGGATCGTAGTTTCATCAATCCGCTGTTCGGGATATTGATGGTGATTGAAAACGAGAACGCTCGCGCCTTTCAGTTTGCCATCCAGTTGCAAGCCGCCGATTTTGTGCGCGTCTTCGTTTGCGCCAAAGAGTTGCAGCGTGATTCGTTTCCAGCCGTCCCGATCCAACTCGCGCAAGGTTGAAAAATCGTACAGCCCCGCGTTGTAAAGCGTGAACGGTTTGGGCGCGAGCGGTTTGCCCTTGTTGCCAATCTCGCTTTTCAAATTCAACATACGTTTTTGAATGGTATAGATGGCGAGTTTACCGCAATCAATCCCAATCCACCGCCGCCCCAATTTTTCCGCGACGGCGCAAGTTGTGCCTGAACCTGCAAAGGCGTCGAGGACGAGGTCGTCTGGATTTGATGATGCTTGAATAATTCGATCTAACAGAGATTCAGGCTTTTGCGTTGGATACCCGATCTCAACACGTTCATTCCCTATAGGGTTAATAATGGAAAGCTCCCAAACATCAGGCATTGGAACACCCTTCGTTTCTTCTCCTGTTAAGATCGAACGTCTGACACCATTTTCATCAATAACACTCTTCCATGCTTGTCCCTGAGCACTGGATTTCTCTGACTTGGGGACATACAAATTATTGAAAATGTGTTTACTTCCGTTCTTTGCGTAGAAGAGGATGGAGTCATGATTTCTCGCATATAGATTTGTGGCAATATTCCACCTTCTATAATACCAAATCACTTCGTTTAGGAAGTTTGTTTCACCAAATATTTCATCCATTAGGGTTTTCACGTAGTGCGATTTTTTCCAATCCAAATGCACATAGATACTACCATCGTCGCTTATGATCTCGCGCAATAGGATCAATCGCCTTCTAAGAAATTCCAAAAAACTAGAACCTGCGAGCTTGTCTTGATAAGCTTTTTGGTCTTGGCTTCCACGAAAATCTTTTTTTGTCGCAAACGGCGGATCAATATAAATCAACCGCACGCCAGATGTGCCATCCGCGTTCGTCAATTCCCCTTTTTCTTTTTTCTCGAGCAGCGTTTTCAACACCTGCAAGTTGTCGCCAAAGATGAGCATGTTGTGCCAGCCCTCGGCTCCGCTCGGGACGCCGTTCTTGCCGAACGTGCTGACGGGTTGCAGCGGCACTGCCATCGTGTTCGCGATAATGTCTTCTTCGCGTTCCTTGCCGTGATACACCAATTCGTATTCGCGCTTTTCGGGCGGAAAGAGTTCGCGCGCCCATTCGCGCGGCAAGTCCTCGCCGCGTTTCAGTGCCTCAATCACCATCTGACGAAATTCGTCGTTCATCTTTTTCCTCAAGCTTTCCGCGCAACAGGCGCGAGCGTTTCCATTGCCAATTCGTCCAACAGTCCCACATCGGCAAAACTGAAAATTTCTTGGTCTGTCACAATGACATGATCCAACACTTGAACGCCAAGCGGATGACACGCCGCGATTAAATCGCGTGTCAGCGTCTTGTCACTCTCACTCGGCGCGCACGCGCCCGAAGGATGATTGTGCGCCGCGATCAATGCAGAGGCGTTCGTTTGCAGCGCGCGCGCGACGATAGCACGAAGCGGTGGATGCACGCGATCCACAGTGCCGTGCGCGACTAACGCATCGTCCAACAAACGCCCCTGCCGATTCAAATACGCGACGCGAAAGTGTTCGTCCGCCAGTCCGCGCAAACGCGTCGCAAAATAGTCGGCGGCTTGGCGCGTACTTTTCAATTTGATATTTTCACGCGAGGCAGGCAGCGCGGCGCGGCGTCCCACTTCGAGCGCGGCAAGCAGCTGCGCGAGTTTCGCCGTTTTCAATCCTTTGATGTCATCCCACGCGGAAACGGGCGCGGACAACATCGCTTGCAGCGAACCAAAACGTTTCACCAAATCATGCCCAAGCTCCACCGCGCTTTTGCCTTGCACGCCCACGCGCAGTACAATCGCCAGCAGTTCCGCATCGGTCAACGCGTGCGCGCCGCGCGCAAGCAAGCGTTCGCGCGGACGTTCATCTTCGGGCCACAGCGCGATGCCTGAACCTTTTACTTGACGTTTCCTGCTTTCAGTCATGGGGCGGATAGATTATAACGATTTCAACGCCGCATCGCAATCGCAATTTTTTTTCAATCGCTGTGGCGATCTACCTTTTTTCAGATACGCGGACTTTGCGTGATGAAATCTCAATTTCATGGGGATCGCGATGATCAAACGCGGAACTTGTCCCGTCGCGATGGCGTCTCTTTATGCGCGTCTAATCCGATGCGCGTATCATTTAAGGTATTATTTTCGCAATGAACGATTCATTTCAAAATCCACGTCGTCCTTTCGATGACGAGCAATCCCAAAATTCAGAACCATCGGGGTACGAATATCAATATCCCGCGCCTACGCCGCAACCGCGCGGAGACGTTTCACCGCCACCACGAGACGTTTCCCCGAAACGTCTCTACCCCGCTGCGCCGCCTGAACGCGCGAACTCTGCGCCGCGCGGCGCGGAATATAACGCACCTCGTCAAAACGCTGCACCGACGCCTAAACATTCAAATTGGCGTCTCTGGTTCAAACGCTTTGCGTTTTTCACGTTGGGTTCGATTTTGTTTTTGATCTGTGGCGGCATCGCCTTGATTGGCGGCGCATATCTGTATTATGCGAATGAATTGCCGCCCGCGGAAAAATTGGCGACGGTCAACACCGATCAGTCCACGAAAATTTATGATCGCAACGGCGCGCTGTTGTACGAAATTGTGGATCCGAATTTGGGACGCCACACGATCATTCCGCCCGAAAAAATTCCGCACGTGTTGAAGCAGGCGACGCTCGCCACTGAAGACCCGTCGTTTTATTCTAATCCCGGTGTGGATTGGTACGGCGTGGCGCGCGCGATTTATTATCTCGTGCGCTATCAACGTCCCGTCAGCGGCGCGTCCACAATCACGCAGCAGTTGATCAAGACCGCGCTGCTTTCGCCTGAACAAACGATTGAGCGCAAAATCAAAGAAGCGATTCTCGCGCTCGAAGTGACGCGGCGTTATTCCAAAGATCAGATCCTCGCGTTTTATTTGAACACGATCAATTTCGGCAATCGTTCCTACGGCATCCAAGCCGCCGCGCAATCGTACTTTCAAAAAGACGTTGACAAATTAAATCTGGCGGAAGCGTCGCTCCTCGCGGGCTTGCCGCAGTTGCCCGCGATCTATGATCCGTGCATCAATCCCGACAAGGCGTTGGAACGGCAGCAAGTGGTGTTGGGTTTGATGATGGAACAAGGGCACATCAATCAAGCGCAAGCGAACGCGGCGGCATTGGAAATGAATACGCGCGTGGCGAGCGCGCCTTTTGTGAACGCATGCAAAGCGGGGTTGGATTATTCACGCGCGCCGCATTTTGTCGAATACGTGCGTCAACAATTGGAAGCGCGTTACGGACCCGAATTTGATCGCGCGGGACTGCAAGTGTACACCACGCTCGATCCGCAAATGCAAACGATTGTGGAAGAAGAAGCGCGCAAACAGATCGCGGCGTTGAAAAGCAAAAATGTAAAGAGCGCGGCGGCAGTGGTGGTCAACCCAAAGAACGGCGAAATTTACGCGATGCTCGGCAGCGTGGATTTTAATGACGCGAACATTGACGGGCAAGTGAACGTCACAACGCGTTTGCGTCAACCCGGTTCTTCGATCAAGCCATTGACGTACCTTGCCGCGTTTGAAAAAGGATGGACGCCCGCGACGCCGCTTTACGATCTCGTCACGCCGTTTCCAAATGGATCACAACCCGCCTACGTTCCGAAAAATTATGATGACAAGGAACATGGACTCGTAACCATTCGCGGCGCGCTTGCCAATTCGTACAACATTCCCGCCGTGAAAACACTGTACTTTGTCGGCGTTCCTGAAATGATGGGCATTGCACAGCGGTTCGGCATCACCACCTTCACCGATCCTTCGCGTTACGGTTTGGCATTGACGTTGGGGGGGGGCGAAGTCCAGCTGATCGAATTGACGGGCGCGTATGCAACGTTAGCGAACGGCGGGCAACTTGCCGCGCCGACGCCGATTCAAAAAATTGTGGACGGCACGGGGCGCACCATTTTTGATACGAGTCGCAGCGATGCGGTGGGCGTCCAAGTGACCGATCCGCGTTACGCATATTTGCTCACGCACATTCTTTCCGACAATGCCGCGCGCGCGCCCGCGTTTGGCGCGAACTCGCCGCTAAAAGTTTCGCGTCCCGCGTTTGTCAAGACGGGGACGACGAATGATTACAAAGACAATTGGACGCTCGGCGGCACGAGTGAACTGGTGATTGGCGTGTGGGTGGGCAATCCGCGCAATGAGGCGATGAAAAATGTTTCGGGCATCACGGGCGCTGCGCCGATTTGGCACAATGTGTTGGAGCGCTCGTACAAAGAAACGGACGCGTTCAAAACGATTGCACCGCACGATTTTCCGATTCCCGCGAATTTGGTGCAAGCGGAAGTGTGCAATGAATCGGGACTCGTGCCGACGGAATTTTGTCCCGCCGATCATCGCCACAGCGAAATTTTTTTGAACAATCAAGCGCCGACGCAATTTGATGATGTGTGGGTGAAATTGAAAATTGACAACACGAATGGGCAGTTGGCAAATGAGCAATGCCCGCCCGAAGTGGTTCAAGAAAATATATTCGCGCGCTTAAGGCAAGATACAATCTTGCCGTACGAAAAAATTCGCGAATGGGGCGCGGCGCATGGCTTTCCGCTTCCACCAACAGAAAACAGTCCTTGCACGAATGGCGCGCCCGCGCCAACGCTCGAACCCGTCTCTGTAAAAATCAATCGTCCCGATGAGGGCAATCAAGTTTCGGGCGTTGTGGGTGTGAATGGGGTTGTGCGCGCGGCGCAAAATGTCGCGTGGGTTTTGGAAGTGGGGCGCGCGGGGAATTGGTTGGCGATTGCAACGGGTAACGGCGAAGCGCGCGGACAGTTGGGTCAATTCGACGCCAACGCGTTCGGTGAAGGCGAGCTCGATCTGCGTCTCACGGCGACGGATGAATTTGGCAGACCCTACGAATCCAAAGTCCGCGTGTACGTCGTGCCTTTCAATCCGCCGACGCCGACAGAGGAACCGACAAAGAAACCGAAAAAGACAAAGACGCCTGAACCCACACCGATCATTGAAACACCGATTCCGCTTGAAACGCCGACGGAAGAGCCGACGATAGAACCGACGTTAGAGCCAACAGCGGAACCGACCAAGGAGCCGACCATCGAGCCAACATTGGAACCAACGTTAGAACCCACTGTCGAGCCAACACCAGAAGCAACACCGACGCCGTAAAAATTTTCGGAATGTTTCGTTGAAACGTTCCGAAAATTTTTTACGTAGTTCATAAAAGTATAACTTGCCGCCTGCGCGCGTGGATTTGCAACCCACGCGCGCAGGCGAGTGTTTGGAGATTTTGCTTGATGATGCTATCTTCGCGCAAACATAAATTTTGGCGCGGAGGAAAACCATGCGTTTGCAAAATAAAAAAATCGCGATGTTTGTCGAAGAGGGCTTTGAAGATTTGGAATTTTGGGTGACGGTGATGCGTTTGCGCGAAGAAGGGGCGCGCGTCACGATCGTGGGCATCGAAGCGAATAGAACGGTGCGCGGCAAAAACGCGTTGAGCGCGTCAAGTGAGGTTGCCGCGAAAGATGTGAGCGCGGATGATTTTGACGCGGTGGTTGTGCCCGGCGGATGGGCACCTGACAAGTTGCGCCGCTATCCCGCCGTCACAAAAATTGTTTCCGATGCGTACGCGCAAAATAAAATTGTCGGTCTCATCTGTCACGCGGGACTCGTGGGCATCTCTGCCAACATCGTGCGCGGACATAACGCGACGGGTTCACTCGGCATCAAAGATGATTTGATCAACGCGGGCGCGACGTGGGTGGATGGAGCGGCGTTCCGCGATGGAAATATCGTGTGGGGGCGCGTGGTGGAGGACATTCCCGCGTTTTGTCGTGAATTGGTAAAAGCAGTTGAGGAGGGGTAACGTTTCTCAAAAAATTTTGTAAAAATTTTTTGAGAAAAAATAACGCCTTATGAAAAGTTATCGCCTTGGATTTTGGAACGTGGGAACAAATTTTTTACGGCGAGTTTGATGGGCGGCGGTGGAAACGCGTGTTGGTAAAAATTATTGGGGAGTAGATGAAAACCCAAACCCGTTTTTACAAAAAAAACGGGTTTGGGTTTTCATCTGGCTTATTACGTTTCACTATTCACCACAATCCCAGCTCCGTGCGGCGCGCGTAACACTTTGTGCTGGATCCAACCAAAACCATTTTCCGAATCAAGCACCGCCACCTCAATCACGCCGCCGCAATTCGCGGACATGCCCGGCGCCATTCGCACGCCGTCGGAGAAACGCTGCATCTGAATTGTGGTATGCACGAGAAAGGTGGCGAGGTCAATCGCGTCTTGCAACGTCATGGACCAATAATCAATCAAATAATCGAGCGGCGAACTTTCCATGGTTTTGGCAATTTTTTCTTCAACGCCCTCCATCTCGCGCAAACGCGGATCGAATCCTTTGAGCAAGCGTCCGATGACGAGCGTATGCCCACGCCACGCGGCACCCACGCGATTGTCGGTGGTTTGCACCAGATGTGCTTCCTCGCCTGGCACATAGATTTCGTACACCTTGCCCTCTTTGTCACCCACATCGTACCCGCCAACGAGTAAAGCAAGCGCGTAATTTTTTTCATCCACCGGCGCGTCATATTCTTTTTCAATGTGTGCTTTATATTGGGTGGTGAGATATTTCGCCAACGCGATTGCCAACTCTTCGGTTTTGAGATCGGGCGCAACCGTTGTCTTGAAATCTTGAACGTGGCTGTAAATACTCCGATTGCACAAGAACGCCCAGCCATACGTGACTGCCGCGTGACGCGGCGTAAGTTGAAATAATTTTTGCGCGTTGTCGGAACTGACGCGCACATCACTGCGCGCATTGGTGTACGTTTGGCGGCTGTCGGCGGCAAAGACGAGTCCTTCGGGGACGGTGATATTGATCGCAATGGTCATCATTGACTCCATTGAGCAAAAGGTTTTGGGGTGAACTTGGGGCGCGACAACTATAGCATTAACGCGCGCGGCGGGCAATCGGCGCGCGTTTGAGTTGCCACGCACTTTGCAAGTGCGTGGCAACTCTATCCTCACGACAGCAGCCAATTCCAAAAAAAATTTGACACGCGCCTTCAAGTTCATATAATAGTAACGAATCTGCGGGAGTAGTACAGTGGTAGTACGTCTCCTTGCCAAGGAGAAGATCGCGGGTCCGAATCCCGTCTCCCGCTTGATGACGCTGATTTCAACTCGAAATCAGCGTTTTTTATTCCCCCAGCTCTGCAACGCCGCAAAAAAATCTTCGTGTAGTCTTTCTTACTGTGTTGCCTCTTATTCGTCACAGCATCAATGCACCTCTCCAAATCCATCGAAGGATTTACGTTTGCCCTCGCATCCGAAAACAAATCCCTCGAATACATCGCCTCGACGCAATGGCATTTACAGCGTTTCCATCACTTTTGCGGCGACATGCGACTCGCGGAGATTGACACCGCGCGTATTCGCGCCTACCTCTCATTTTATCAAGCACGGGGACTCGCAGGGCATAGCGTTCACGCCGAATACAAAACCCTGTCCGCATTGTAACTGCTCAGCCCTCTAATATAGGTTGAGCTGAAAGGACAGGCGGAACGTAGGGCGTGCCAGTCACCGCCGCGCGGAGCGCCTCCAAGACCCGCTGACCATTCTTGCGCGCTGTCGAAATGCAGCTGTGGATCTCGCAAAACACCTTGCCCCCCTCTGGGCTGCGAAAACCGCCTGAGACTTTCTGCTTGACCTTGACCATGCGCAGGTCGCGTTCGGCTTGGTTGTTGTCAAACGGCACCTTAAAATCATACATAAACGCCAGCACTTCGCGCTGGTGCCGCTTCAAGCGGTCGAGCAAGTTCTTGGGCGGGCTTTGTTTGAGCCGCCCGCGCTGCCCCGCCCGCCGTGCGGCTTCCGGCGGGGGCGGGTTCGCCTGAAAGCCTTGCCCCAGCAGGCGCTCGTAGCGGGCTTCAAAGGCAGCCAGCCGTGCCGCCTCAAGCTGCGCTTGCCTCGGCCGGGTCTGTGCCACGGCGGCTTTGATCTCCACTAGCAAGTCCGCCATTTCGGTCGCCCAGGGCTGCTGATAGCGTTCTGCGATAAACTTCAGTTCGCGCAGATGGTGGGCATTGCATAAGGCATGGGTCACCTCAGGATAGCGGAAGTAGGGCTGCCAATGGTCATGCACGGCGATGCCCGCCAGCTCGGGTAAGATGTCAATCGCCTCGAACGCGGCGGCCCCGCGCTTGGCGTGGAGCGCATAGTGGGTGAGGTGCGCCGTACTGGCGGAATGCAGCCATTCCAGGTGTCCCGCCACCCGCGTCCCGGTTTCATCGAAATGCACGACCGCCGCGTGGGTGCTCAAGTGTTCTTTGATCCGTGCATTGATGGGGGCAACCTGTGTCGCCAGTTCATTGCCGGTCGCGACGAGGGTGCCTTCGCTGACGGCGTGTCCATACAAGTCGGCGAAAATCTCGCGCGTGCGTTCGAGCGGAATGAAGTGGTAGTGGTTGAAGTACAGCCCCTATGCTTTGAGCGTCGGTCCGTATTGCACCGGTTGGGTGACGGCGGACGGAAACGCCGCTTGATTGGTGTGTCCACACTGTGGGCAGTCCTTGATCTCGGCTTGATGTTCGGTGACTTTGAGGCGCACGGGCGGCAGGTCAAAGACTTGGCGCGTTTCATAGCCGCGCGCCGCCACGCCCTCGAGAGCGGTTTGACAGCACTGACACGTCGCCACCGCATGGACGCGCACGTGATCGGGGTGTGCGACCGCTTTGAGCGTCTGTCCCGGATGCCCGGGCTGTCCCCCGCGCGGCTTGCCACTGGGTTGCCGCAGCCTGTGCGGGTGCGGTTTCTTGAGCCCATCACTAGCAGTCTGTCGGAGAGGAATCACTGACTGAGTTCCCGCCGACAAAACAGAACGAATCCACCTTAAAAACTTGGGCGGGTAGCACATGCCACCCTCATACTT